>ERZ772860.884-NODE-884-length-23641-cov-4.643051_pt1 | contig 23641 bp, 26 predicted proteins | sample MGYA00511342_ERZ772860 | MGnify/ENA primary metagenome ERZ772860 (study PRJEB29015, sample SAMEA2737665) | human gut metagenome | biome: human gut; feature: human-associated habitat; material: faeces | place: China | collected 2012 ... | reverse complement strand
CACAGCGGCGGGGCGGCCTTATGTGAGCGCGGCGCTTACACAGAGCCGCCGCGTGTGACATGACGGAGGATACCGCCGATGCACAAAAGTCCTGTGACGCAGGCCAGAGAAACGGTGATATAGGTCAGCGCGGAGACCTGGGGGATCAGGAAGCCAACAACGGTGCAGATCAGGCACAGCACCACGCCCGCGGCGATGGGGAACAGGTTCTTCATGGCGATACTCCTTTCAAAGTGTGAACGATTTTTTCTTTCTTACCCTTTGCCTATAGTATATGCGAAATAAATAAAAACATCATTACGATTCCGTCTCGTATTGGTTACAACTTCGGCAACAAAATGGTTACAGAAATGCGGGATTTTTTTCCTTGTTTTCATGCCGGATATTTGCTATAATTAGACTGTTATTGGTAATTTGGCATATTAGGCCTTTTTCGATAGGAGTGACCCCATTTGAACTATCTGCAAAACCTTTGGAACGCACTGGATCTCGGCTCTCTGCGGGACACGCTGCTGCGTGTGGCGGCGGTGCTGCTCTGCCTGATTTTGCACGAGACCTGCCACGGCATTGCTGCCTTTTTTCTGGGCGACCCCACAGCCAAGCGGAACCACCGCCTGTCCCTGAACCCTCTGCGGCACATTGATTGGATCGGTCTTGCCGCCATGGTGCTGACCGGCGTGGGCTGGGCAAAGCCTGTGCCGGTAAATCCCAGCTACTTCAAGCATCCCAAGCGGGGCATGGCCATCACGGCGCTGGCCGGGCCTGTGTCCAATCTGCTGCTGGCCCTGTGGCTGCTGCTGGGCGCACGGCTGATGTATACCCGTGCGCTGACCACCGGCGATATCAACGAGACGCTGTTTGAATTCATGGTGAGCACGGCGCTGCTGTCCATCGGTCTCGGTGTGTTCAACCTGATTCCCATCCCTCCGCTGGACGGCTCCAAGGTGCTGGCGGCGCTGCTGCCGGACAGGCAGTATGCGTGGCTGATGCGCTACGAGCGGTTCGGCATGCTCATTATCATGGCGCTGGTCTGCTTCGGCGCCCTGTCCAATGTGCTGGACGGCGCCATCGGCTGGGTGTTCCAGCTATTCTGCCGCATTGTCGGCTTTTATTGAGGTAACGACCATTGGATAATCCCATTTTCAAACTGGAAAAGGTGGTGCAGGCCAAGGGCAGTGAGCCGCTGGAGGATTTTGAGGGCCCGCTGGATCTGATCCTGTTCCTGCTGAGTAAGAATAAAATCGAAATACAGGATATCCCCATTGCGCTGATCCTGGATCAGTATCAGGAATATCTGGAGCAGCGCAAGCAGATGGATTTGGAGGTAGCCAGCGAGTTCGTTGCCATGGCCGCCCATTTGATGTACATCAAGACCCGCATGCTGCTGAATCTGGAGGACGAGGAAGCCCAGAGCGAGATGGACGCCCTGATCAAATCGCTGGAGGAGCGCCAGCGGGGCGACATATACGCCCGCGTTAAGGTGCTGACCGCGCGGCTGGCTCCTATGAGCGAATTTGGCCGTGATATCCTGACCCGCCCGCCGGAGGTAATGGAGCGGGGCAAGATCTACGAATATGACCAGCAGCCTGGTGATCTTATCATCGCCATGCAGGAGGTGTCGGATCGTCGGGGTCAGCTGGACGCCCAGCCGGATCTGAAGCCCTTTGACGAGATCGTGCGGCGTGAGCCGTACTCCGTGGAGACCAAGGCGCAGGAGATCTTCCGCCGGCTCAAGGCCGGCGGCATCACCCGCTTTTTGCTGCTGTTCCGGGGCAGCCGCAGCCGCAGCGAGATCGTGGCGACCTTTATGGCGGTGCTGGAATTGTGCCGCAGCCGCATCATCCGTCTGGCCTCCGGCGTCAACGACTGCACCGTGGAGTGCAGCGGCGATATGCCGGATGACTGGCAGGGCGATGTTTGAGGGAGGTAAGATATGGATACGCTTGAAATGAAGGAAGTTGAGGCGGCCATCGAGGGCATCCTTTTTGCCTCCGGCGAGCCGGTGGCGGTGGATCGCATCTGCATGGCCATGGACATGGATCGCCCCACGGTGGAGCTGGTGCTGCAGAAGCTGACGGACTACTATGCTTACGAGCGCCGGGGCATGCGGCTTTTGAAGATGGAGGACAGCTATCAGCTTTGCTCCGCGCCGGAATACGGCGACATCATCCGCCGGGCTTTTGAGGTGCGCAAGCCCGCCAAGCTGAGTCAGCCTGCGTTGGAGGTGCTGACCATCATTGCCTACTACCAGCCCACCACGCGGGCTTATGTGGATCAGATCCGTGGTGTGGACAGCTCCTACACGGTGGGTCTGCTGCTGGATCGGCATTTGATCGAGGAATGCGGACGGCTTCAGGTGCCGGGACGGCCCCGGCTGTACCGCACCACCCAGGCTTTCCTGCGGGCCTTCCATCTGCGGTCGCTGGATGATCTGCCGGAGATGCCCGGCATGGAGGGCGACGGCCAGCTGCGGCTGGACGAGCGGGGAAACCTGCTGGAGCTGCCGGAGGAGCTGTCTGCGGAGGACTGATATTTCCCGTGAAAGGAGGCGCGTCACATGGTAGGATGGATCATATTGGGCGTTATCGCGGCGCTGATCGTGGTGATCCTGTGCCTGCGAGTCAGCGTGACCGCCAGCTTTGGCGACGAGCTGCATGTGACGGCTCAGATCGGGCCGGTGAAGTTACAGGTGGTTCCGCCGCCGGAGAAGAAGCCCAAAAAGGAAAAGCCAAAAAAAGAGAAAGCGGCGGAGACAGGCAAGCAGCCGGTCAAGGAGAAGAAAAAGCTGAATCTCCACCTGACCGCCGCCGATATCCGCGCCGCGCTGAGCGCCGTATGGCGCGCCATACAAGGGGCGCTGCGCCGCGCCGGACGCCGTATCCGGATCGATCCCATGCGTGTGAGCATCGTGCTGGGGGACGAAAATCCCGCCAACACGGCGGAATGGTACGGCTGGGTCAACGCCGCCGTGTGGACGGTGATGCCGTGGCTGGAGAAAACGGTGCATATGCCGGATCCCCAGGTTCATATGGAGATGGATTTCAACGCCTTTGAGACGAAGGTCTCCGGCACAGTGGGGATCAGCTATCGGATCGGCGATCTACTGGCCATCGGCTTCGCGGCGGCCGGGCCGCTGCTGCGGTTCCTGCTCCCATTCCTGAAGCGGCAGAAGGCCATGAAGAAGGAAGCGGCCAAAAAGGCGGCGGAGCAGGCGGCCGCTGAAAAGAAAGCGGAGACTGCGCCTGACAAAGCGGCTTGAACAATAAACGATTTACGATACAGAAAGGAATACGACCATGGAAATGAACGAGAAGAAGAACTCCATTACGGCAGTCATGGAAGCGTCCATGGCAAAGATCCGCGAAATGGTGGATTCCAACACCATCGTGGGCGAGCCCATCACCACGCCGGACGGCGTGACGCTGGTCCCGGTGTCCCGGCTGAGCTTCGGCTTCGGCTGCGGCGGCGGAGACTACGGCAAGCAGACCAACCAGATGGGCGCCGGTGCAGGAGCAGGCGTCCGAGTGGAGCCCATGGCGTTTCTGGTGGTCAAGGACGGCGTGACTCGTATGCTGCCGGTGGCCGCACCCGCCATCAGCACGGTGGATCGTGCCATCGAGCTGGTGCCCCAGGTGCTGGATCGGGTAGAGAGCTTTATCGACCGCAAGAAGGCGGAGAAGGAGTTCTCTGAATAAGGGAAAATTGGAAAGCTAGGGACAAACCGCCCCTGCATAGGATGGTATCCGGGGTGATACCATGTGGAAAAAACTGTGCGGGGCGCTGCTGACCCTGACGATGCTGCTGGCGCTGCTGCCCTGCCGGGCAGAGGCGGTGCAGCTGTCCGCCGCGGCGGCGATCCTGATGGACGCCGACAGCGGAGAGATATTGTTTGAAAAGGACGCAGGACGGTGCATGCGCATTGCTAGCACCACCAAGATCATGACGGCTCTGGTGGCGCTGGAGCGCGCCAAATTGACGGACACCATCACCGTAACGGCAAGCCACATGGTGGAGGGCTCCTCCATGTATCTCAAGCCGGGAGAAACGGTGACGGTGGAGGAGCTGCTGTACGGCCTGATGCTGTGCAGCGGCAACGACGCGGCGCTGGCGCTGGCGGACTGCTGCGGCGGTCTGGACGCGTTCGTGCAGGCCATGAACGAAAAGGCTGCGGCGCTGGGGATGAAGGACACCTCCTTTGCCAATCCCAACGGGCTGGACGACGAAAACCATTATTCCACGGCGCGGGATATGGCAGTGCTGGCGGCCTACGCGGCGGAGGATCCCACGTTCCGCCGTATCTGCTCCACCAAAACCGCCACGGTAGGCGGCAGGAGCATGACCAATCACAATAAGCTGCTGCGGCAGATCGAGGGCTGCATCGGCATGAAAACCGGCTATACCAAGGCGGCGGGACGCACGCTGGTGTCCTGCGCAGAGCGGCAGGGCCGCCGCCTTGTGGCGGTGACGCTGTGCGACGGCAACGACTGGGCGGATCACAAGACCCTGTATGAAATGGGCTTTGCCGCCTATGAAACGAAAAACACGGAGGAAGCATCATGACGGAACGGCTGCAAAAACTGATCGCCCGCTCCGGCCTTTGCTCCCGTCGGGCGGCGGAAGCGCTGCTGACGGAGGGACGGGTGACGGTCAACGGCGCTGCGGCCCGGCTGGGCGACAAGGCCGATCCGGAGACGGACGCTATCGCCGTGGACGGAAAGCCGCTGACGTTTGCCGAACCGATGGTGTACCTGATGCTCAATAAACCCCGTGGTTATGTGACCACCCTCAGCGATGAGCTGGGCCGCGCCACCGCCGCTCAGCTGGTGGCGGACTGCGGCGTCCGGGTCTTTCCGGTGGGACGGCTGGACAAGGACAGTGAGGGATTGCTGCTGTTCACCAACGATGGGGCGCTGATGCAGGCCATGACCCACCCCCGTCATCAGGTGGACAAAACCTATGAGGTAACGGTCAGCGGTACGCTGGACGGCGCGGCGGAGCGGCTGTCCGCTGTGGACGAGCTGGACGGCGAGCCTATCGTTCCCGCGCAGGTGACGCAAGTGTGGCGGCGGGGCGGACAGGCTTTGCTGCTTGTGACCATCCATCAGGGAAAGAACCGCCAGATACGGCGTATGTGCGCCAAGGTGGACTTGCAGGTGATGCGGCTGCGCCGCATTGCGGAGGACACGCTGACGCTGGGCAGCCTGCCGCCGGGACAGTGGCGGTATTTGACAGAGGCGGAGGTCTCCGCCCTAAAAGGAAGCGAGAGAGAATGAAACAGAACGTATTACATACGATACGTGCCAGCCGAGACAGCTTCTCCAAGGGACAGAAGCGGATCGCTGACTATATCCTGAACAACTATGACAAGGCCGCGTTCATGACCGCCGCCCGTCTGGGACAGACGGCGCAGGTCAGCGAGTCCACGGTGGTACGCTTTGCCGCCGAGCTGGGCTACAGCGGCTATCCCGCCATGCAAAAGGCCTTGCAGGAGATCATCCGGGGCAAGCTGACCTCGGTGCAGCGGATCCAGGCGTCTCAGGATCAGATGACCGGCAACGACATTCTGGCCACAGTGATGCAGCGGGATATGGACAGCATCCACAACGCCATCGAGCAGGTGGATCGCGGCGAGTTCCAGCATGTGGTGGAACTGTTGCTGCATGCCCAGCACATCTATATTCTGGGGGTACGCTCCAGCTCATTTCTGGCGGGCTATCTGAATTTCTATTTCCACCTGCTGTTCAAAAACGTGATCTATGTGCAGAACACGGCGGCGGGCGAGATCTATGAGCAGATGATCCACATCGGCCCCGGCGACGTGATGGTGGGCATCAGCTTCCCACGGTACTCCAATATGGGCATTCACGCCATTCAGCTGGCTCATGACCGTGGCGCGGATGTGGTGGCCATTACCGACGGTCAGCTGTCGCCCCTGTATCCGTTGGCGACGGCGGCGCTGCTGGTGCGGTGCGAGGCGCTGTCCTATGTGGATTCGCTGGCGGCGCCGCTGAGCCTGATCAACGCGCTGATCCTGGCGGTAGGCCAGCGGAAGCGGGACGAGGTGGCGCAGGTGTTCGCCGACATGGAGCAGGTGTGGTCAAAATACAGTATTTTTGGAAAAGCGGAAGATGAATAAGATAACGGTGATCGGCGGCGGAGCCGCCGGTTTGATGGCCGCCATCGCCGCCGCAAAGAACGGTGCGCAAGTGAGCCTGATAGAGCCTAACGAGCGGTTGGGTAAGAAGATCAATATCACGGGAAAGGGCCGCTGCAACGTCACAAACGACACGGATCTGGAGGGCCTGATGGCCCACATTCCCCGTAATGGCCGATTCCTTTACAGCGCACTGTCCCACTTTACCAGCCGGGATACCATGGCGTTTTTCGAGGGCTACGGTGTGCCGCTGAAGGTGGAGCGGGGCGACCGGGTGTTTCCGGTGTCCGACAGCGCCTTTGACATTACGGACGCACTGAAGCGGCAGGTCAAGACGCTGGGTGTCCGCTGGCTCCATGACCGTGCCGCGTCGGTGGAGACGGCGGACGGCCGCGTGACGGCGGTGACAGGGGAGAAGGGAACCTACCCCGCCGACGCGGTGATCGTCGCCACCGGCGGCATGTCCTATCCCGGCACCGGATCCACCGGCGACGGCTATCGGATCGCCGCCGCGCTGGGCCATACCATCGTGGAGCCGAGGGGCTCACTGGTGCCGTTGGTCAGCAATGACGACTGCTGCCGCCATATGCAGGGCCTGAGCCTGAAAAACGTGGAGCTGACGGTGTATAACGGCAAAAATAAGCCGGTATTCCGGGAATTCGGCGAGATGCTGTTTACCCACTTCGGCGTGTCCGGCCCGCTGGTACTGTCGGCCAGCGCCCATCTGCGGGACTGGGGAAAAGAGCAGTACCGGCTCAGCATCGACCTGAAGCCGGCGCTGGATCAGCAGAAGCTGGAGGCTCGCATCCTGCGGGATATCAGCGAAAGTCCCAACCGGGATGTGGAAAAGCTGCTGTGTGGTCTGGTGCCCCACAGCATGGCGCCGGTGATGACCCGGCGGCTGGGCTTTCCGCCGACGCTGAAGGCCAATTCTCTGACGAAGGAGCAGCGACGGGGACTGATCGAGATGCTGAAGCATTTCGCGATTTCGGTGACCGGGGTACGCCCGGTGGCGGAAGCCATCGTCACCGCCGGCGGCGTAAAGGTCAGCGAGGTAAAGCCCAACACCATGGAGTCCAAGCTGGTGGAGGGACTGTATTTTGCCGGAGAGATATTGGACGTAGACGCCTATACCGGCGGATTCAATTTACAGATCGCGTGGGCGACCGGCCATCTGGCAGGCGTCTCCGCGGCGGAGCGGGAGTGAGCGGAAAATGGGAGACATAGCGGAAAAAATTTATTCCATCGCGGTGGACGGCCCTAGCGGCGCGGGAAAAAGCTCGTTGGCCAAGGCCATCGCGGCAGAGCTGCATATTTTATATGTGGATACCGGTGCCATCTACCGTACCATCGGCTGCTACGCCCGGCGTAAGGGGGTGGAGACAGCCGACACGGAGGCGATCATCGCGCTGCTGCCGGAGGTGGAGATCGGAATGTGCTATGACGCGCAGGGCTTACAGCACATGCTGCTGCACGGCGAGGATGTGACAGAGGAGATCCGTCTGCCGGAGATGTCTCTGTATGCGTCGGCAGTATCCGCCATTCCGGAGGTACGGGCCTTTCTGCTGGAGATGCAGCGGGACTTTGCCCGGAAAAGCAGCGTTATCATGGATGGCCGGGATATCGGCACGGTGGTGCTGCCCCACGCGGATGTGAAGATCTTCCTGAAGGCGGATGTGGAGGTACGTGCCAGACGCCGGGAAATCGAGCTGCAGGAGCGGGGGACGCCCCGTCCCTACAAGCAGGTGCTGGAGGAAATGCGGCAGCGGGACTATAACGACACGCACCGTTCCGCCGCGCCGCTGCGTGCGGCGGAGGATGCCGTGATCGTGGATACCAGCGATCTGGACTTCCGGGAGAGCGAAGAAAAGCTGCTGGAGATCATCCGAGAGAAGGTGGGCCTGTGAAGAACAAATTCTATACCCTTATGTGGAAGCTGCTGCGGCCTTTCGTCCTGCTGCTGCATCCGTTGGACGTTCAGGGCCGGGAAAATCTTCCGGACGAGCCGGTGCTGATCTGCGCCAACCATTCCAGCGGGTGGGATCCCGTGCTGCTGGTGTGCGCGCTGGCCAGCGATTTCCCGCTGCGGATCATGGCGAAGGAGCAGCTGTTCAAGATACCCATTATCGGCGGCTTTATCCGCCGCATGGGCGCCTTTCCCGTAGACCGGGGCAACAGCGATATCGGCGCGGTCAAAACCTCTATCAAAAGCCTGAAGGACGGCTTCAGCCTGCTGATCTTCCCGGAGGGCACCCGCGTGAAAGAGGGTCAGCATATTGCGCCCAAGGGTGGTGCGGCCATGATCGCCATCCGTGCCGGCGTGAAGATGCTGCCGGTGTTTATCGGCACCACCAAGCGGCTGTTCCAGAAGATCCCCTTTGTGATCGGCAAGCCCTATACCCCGGTGTATACTGAGCGTAAGGGCACAGCGGAGGAGTACCAGAAGAACGCCGAGGAGGTCATGCGTCAGGTCTACGAGCTGGGCGGTGTGCAATGAGAGTCATTCAAGCAAAGAGCGCCGGATTCTGCTACGGTGTGGAACGCGCCGTGCGTCTGGCGGAGCAGACCGCAAGGGAAAAGGGCGGTTGCGTGATGCTGGGCAGCATCATCCACAATGCCCACGTGGTGCGGGAATTGGAGCAGTTGGGCGGCCGCTGTGTGAACAGCGTGGAGGAGATCCACCTCGGCGATACGGTCATCATCCGCTCCCATGGCGAGCGCAAGGAGGTCTTTGACCGTCTGGCGGAAGTGGGCATCCAGTGTGTGGACGCCACCTGTCCTAACGTGCAGCGCATCCAGCAGCTGGTGGCGCAGGCGGACGGGGAGGGCCGTACTCCCATCATCATCGGCGAGGAGCACCATCCGGAGGTCATCGGCGTGGCCAGCTGGTCCGGGCGGTCAATGATATTTGAAACGCCGGAAAAACTGCAAAAATGGCTGGATTCCGCCCCGGAAAATCGCCATTTTCCGCTGACTGCGGTGGCTCAGACCACCTGCATCCGGTCGCTTTGGGAAACTTCTTCAAAAATTTTGAAAAAAGAGTGTACAAACGCGAAATTATTTGATACAATATGTAATGCTACGCAAAGACGGCAATCGGAAGCGGCGGAACTGGCCGCCATGGTTGACGTTATGGTCGTGGTCGGAGATCGTAAGAGTGCCAACACCCAACACTTGACAGAGATTTGCAGCGAGAGATGTCCCCGGGTCTATCAGATCGAAGGGGCCAGTGAACTTGAGCCAAACTTTCTTAAGGGATGTTCCGTGGCGGGGCTTACAGCCGGCGCGTCCACACCGGCGAGCATCATTAAGGAGGTAAACGAAACGATGAGCGAAGAAATCAAGAACACTGAAGCCATGGAAGAAAGCTTTGAGGAGCTGCTGGAAAAATCTTTTAAGACTTTAAATACAGGAGAGAAGGTAACCGGTATCGTAACGGCCATCGGCCCCACCGAGGTGCAGGTCGATCTGGGCTGCAAGCAGGCTGGCTATATTGCCATCGACGAGCTGTCCGCTGATCCCAACGTCAAGCCCGAGGACGTGGTGAAGGTCGGCGACGAGATCGAGACTTACATCATCCGCGTCAATGATGTGGAAGGCTATGCCATGCTGTCCAAGAAGCGTCTGGACGCCGTGAAGGTGTGGGACGACATCGCAGAGGCCTGCGAGAACAAGACCACGCTGGAAGGCAAGGTCACCGAGGAAAACAAGGGCGGCATCGTCGTCAACGTTAAGGGCGTGCGCGTGTTCGTTCCCGCTTCCCAGTCCGGCCAGCCCCGCGGCGCCGAGCTGAGCGAGATGATCGGCCAGACCGTCTCCCTGCGGATTACCGAGGTCAACCGTGCCCGCCGCCGCGTGGTGGGTTCCATCCGTGCTGTGCAGTACGAGGCCCGTCAGGCCGCCCAGGCTGAGATCTGGAACAACATCGAAGTGGGCAAGCACTACAACGGCGTTGTCAAGTCCATGACCTCCTACGGCGTGTTCGTGGACATCGGCGGTGTGGACGGCATGGTCCATATCTCCGAGCTGAGCTGGAGCCGCATCAAGAACCCCGCCGAGGTCGTTTCCGTCGGCGATCCTCTGGATGTGTATGTCATCTCCTTCGATCCCGAGAAGCGCAAGATCTCTCTGGGCGTGAAGGATCACTCCTGCAACCCCTGGGATAAGTTCATGGAGACCTATAAGGTGGGCGACGTTGCCAACGTTCGCATCGTGAAGCTGATGGCCTTCGGCGCCTTTGCCGAGGTCGTTCCCGGTGTGGATGGCCTGATCCACATCTCCCAGATCGCTGACCGCCGTATCGAGAAGCCCAGTGACGTTCTGTCTGAGGGCCAGATGGTGGACGCCAAGATCACTGCCATCGATGAAGAGAAGCAGAAGATCTCCCTGTCCATCCGCGCTCTGCTGACTCCCGCTGCTGACGAGGAAGCTGAGGACAAGGAGTAATTTCCACAAAGCTTGAAAGGCCGCCCATTGGGCGGCCTTTTTTATATGAATTTGGTGATGCATAGCAGCGGCTTTTTGCTTTTCCTTTACCAAAGCAGCCATTTCGCGCATATTGCGTGTCCTGCGGCGCATATAGTGAAGCAGAATGGAGGTGCGCCATATGGCAGCAGGAAAACGAATCAGCGGCAGAAAGCTGCCGCCACCGCCCCGGCCCAGAACGACGGGCGGCAAAACACAGGGAAAGCGGCAGCAGCCCTCGCACGGCAGCACGCGCCGCATGCTGCAATTGCTGGTCAGTGCCGCCGTGCTGGTGATCGTGGTAACGGTGAAGTTCACTATGCCGGATGTGGCGCAGCAGTACGGCGGAGAGCTTCTTCGGCTGATGGGGGAGGACACCGACTTTGTGGCGGCCTTTTCCGCAGCAGGCCGCGCCATCGGCGGCGACGATCTGGCCGAGGCGGTCAATGACGCCTGTGCGGCGGTTTTCGGAACGGAAAAGGTGACGGTCAGCCACCAGACAGACCGCAACGCGGTCGTCTACGGCGACGGCACCACGCCGGAGATCGTGGACATGCTGCAGCAGGTGCTGAATTTCTCCTATCAGAAGCCGGTGGAGGCCACTATTACCTCCGCGTTTGGTTTCCGGGATCATCCGGTGGAGGGCTCGGAGCGCTTTCACTACGGCATTGATCTGGGCTGCGAGAAGGGGACGGTCATCCACGCCTTTGCCGACGGCACGGTGACGGCGGTGGCGGAGAGCACAGAGCTGGGCAAATACGTGGAGCTGACCCACCCGGACGGCTATACCACGCTGTACGCGCATTGCAGCCGCGTCAACGCCTCCTCCGGACAGACGGTGCGGATGGGCGACCCCATCGCGGAGGTGGGGGACACCGGGGATGCCACCGGCTTTCACCTGCACTTTGAACTGCACCACAACAACATCTACCTGAACCCCGTCTACTATGTCTCGTAGAAACCGAACCGACATTTTCCTTTCTCCCACAGCGCCGCTTTTGCTGGCGCTGTTTGTGATGCTGTCGTCTCCGCTGCTGCTTTCGGCGCTGCTACTGGCGGCGATCCTACACGAATTGGGGCATTATTGGGTGCTGCGCAGGCTCCATGCACGGGTGACGGCTATCCGCATTACGGCGCTGGGCGCGGAAATGCAAGTGGCGGGCCGCCTGTCCTACGGCGGCGAGCTGTTGGCGGCTGCGGCGGGGCCTGCCGTCAATCTGGCGTTGGCGCTGCTGCTGGGGTATGGCGGGCGGCTGTGGAGCCCGCTGTATCTTTTTGCCGGGGCACAGCTGGTGCTGGGGGTGTTCAACCTGCTTCCGGTGCTACCGCTGGATGGCGGGAGTCTGCTGTGGAACCTTGCAGCATGGCTGACGGAGCCATACACCGCCGACCGTGTTGCGGGAGTGGTGGGCTTCGGCGTGGCGGCACTGCTGACATTGGCGGCAGGCGCGGCGCTGATGCTGGGCGGCAGTCCCTTTCTACTGTTGGCGGCGGCAGGACTGCTGTGGCATAGCATTGCGGCAATTGGGGGTTGCCAAACCGCCGCAAAACAGGTAAAATAAGATGATATTTTGATATACAACAGGAGAACGACTGTGGATAAAAAGCTGGAACGGATCCTGCCCCGCGTGCAGAAGCCTGCCCGCTATGTGGGCGGCGAGTATAACGCGGTGATCAAAGATAAGGGGACGGTGGACACCCGGATCGCCTTCTGCTTTCCGGATACCTACGAGATCGGCATGTCCAATCTGGGCATGCGGATCCTCTATGGCGTCATGAATCAGATGGACGGCGTGTGGTGCGAGCGTGTCTTTGCCCCGTGGGGCGACATGGAGGAGGAGATGCGCAAGGCGGACATGCCGCTTTTCGCACTGGAATCCGGCGACCCCATCACCAATTTCGATATTGTGGCCTTTTCCGTGGGCTATGAGATGGCCTTTACCGCCATCCTTAACATGCTGGATCTGGCGAAGATCCCCCTGCGCAGCGCCCAGCGTGACGGCCTGACCCCGCTGGTGATCGCCGGCGGCACCGCCATGTACAACGCCGAGCCTATCGCCGATTTCATTGATCTGGTAAGCTTGGGCGAGGGTGAGGACATCACCGTGGAGCTGGTGGAGCTGCACCGCAAGGCGCGCCGCGAGGGCTGGAGCAAGGCGGAATTTCTCCGTGCCGCCGCACAGCTGGACGGCATTTACGTTCCCAGCCTGTACAATATTTCCTACCACGACGATGGCACGGTAAGCGCCATCACGCCCCGTGACGGCGCGCCTGCTGTGGTGACAAAGCGCATCGTTCACGACATGAACAAGGCGTATTTCCCGGTAAATACCATTGTTCCCAGCACCGAGATCGTGCAGGATCGGGTGATGCTGGAGCTGTTCCGAGGCTGCATCCGTGGCTGCCGCTTCTGTCAGGCGGGCTATGTGTACCGCCCCGTCCGCAACCGCAGCCGCGACCTGTGCGCCCAGTACTGCCTGGATTCCTGCAACGATTCCGGCTATCAGGAGGTCACGCTGTCCTCGCTCAGCACCAGCGACTATCCGCCGCTGACGGAGCTGTGCGACCAGCTGGAGCCCTTCTGCGAGAGCCGCCATGTAAACCTCTCCCTGCCCAGTCTGCGGGCGGACAACTTCTCCATGGCGCTGATGCAGCGCCTGGCGAAGGGCCGCAAGACCGGCCTGACCTTCGCGCCGGAGGCGGGTACCCAGCGACTGCGGGACGTCATCAACAAGAACGTGACGCTGGAAGCGCTGCTGAATTCCTGCCATACCGCCTTTGCCGGCGGCTACAACGCGGTGAAGCTCTACTTCATGCTGGGCCTGCCCACCGAGACGGACGAGGACGTGCTGGGCATTGCCGACGTGGCTGCCCGCGTGATGCACGCCTGGCGGGAGAGCGCCCCCAACAAGCAGCGGGGCGTCCGCATCACCGTGTCCACCTCCTATTTTGTTCCCAAGCCCCACACGGCTTTCCAGTGGGAGCCTCAGATCACCCGCGAGGAATACGAGCGCCGTGTGCAGCTGCTGCGGGAGAATATGACCACCAAGACCGTTACCTACAACTGGCACGACGGACAGACCTCATTCATCGAGGCGGTGCTGGCTCGCGGCGACCGAAGATTGGGTAATGTATTGGAAACCGTATGGCGTAAAGGTGGACACCTTGACGCATGGGAGGAGTATTTTTCACTGGAGCGCTGGCAGGAGGCCTTTGCCGAGTGCGGCGTTGACCCGGCGTTTTATGCCTATCGCCGCCGGGAAAAGGATGAGATCATGCCTTGGGATATGATCTCCAGCGGCGTGACAAGGGAGTACCTGTGGCGTGAGCATGAAAACGCTGTGGCGGGCGTTACCACGCCGGATTGCCGCACCCGGTGCAACGGCTGCGGCGCAAACAAGCTGGTAGGGGGGAAGTGCGATGTCTAAGCTGAGACTGCTGTTTGTTAAGGAGGCGCAGGCGTCCTATATCTCCCATCTTGATTTGATGCGTACCTTCCAGCGGTGCTTTCCCCGCACGGAGCTGGAGATCAAGCACACCCAGGGATATCATCCCCATCCCATTATCTCCATCGTCCTGCCGCTGCCGGTGGGGCAGAGCAGCGAATGTGAGCTGCTGGATTTCGAGGTGACGCAGGACAGCGACGGCAGCGGCATTGCCGAGAAGCTGAACACCGGCATGCCCACCGGCATCCGGGTGCTGGACTGCTACGAAGCGAAGCGCCCTATCCGTGAGCTGGACAGCCTGCTGGCGGACGTGACGCTGGAATATGACGCCGGAGTACCGGAGAATGCGGCGGAACAGCTGCGGGAGCTACTGGGGCGTGACACGCTGGTGATCCAGAAGCGCACCAAGCGCAAGGAACTGGCGGATGTGGACATCGCGCCCATGATCCGGAAAGCAGATGTGACAGCGGATGACCATAACGTGTTCATTGACCTGACCGTTCAGGCTCAGAACCCCGGTCTGAACCCCCAATTGATCGAAAAGGCCATCGTCGCCTATCTTCCTGCACTGACACCGGACTTCGTTCGGGTGCGCCGCCGCCGGATTCTGGACGCGAACGGGCAGGATTTTCGATGATTTTTCCGCAAAAGGGAAAATAATGCTTGCATTTACCGGATTTGTATGGTATCCTATCATGGCGTGAAAAGGGCGGTCCTCTGTCGCCGGTGCGGAACGCACCCATGTGATGGCGTTATGAACACCTATAAATACAGGAGGAAAAATCCATGGATCTCATCAAAGCATTGAACGAAAAGCAGCTGAAGGAAGTGCCTCAGGTGCAGGTGGGCGATACCGTCCGCGTGCATGTGAAGGTCAAGGAAGGCTCCCGCGAGCGTATTCAGATTTTCGAGGGTACTGTTATTGCCAAGAAGCATGGCGGCATCGAGGAGACCATCACCGTCCGCCGTATCTCCTACGGTGTGGGCGTGGAGAAGGTGTTCCCCGTACATTCTCCCTCTATCCAGACCATCGAGACCGTGCGTCACGGTTTCGTGCGCCGCGCCAAGCTGTACTATCTGCGTGACCGCGTCGGCAAGGCCGCCAAGATCCGCGAGAAGCTGTAAGCGAATTCGATCCAAGAAAAGCCGCCTGCTTATGCGGGCGGTTTTTTCCTTTTCTTTTCACGAAAACTGTGGTATAATCGGATAAATTATCAGCTTGATATGGAATATTTTAGAGATTGCGAGGTGACACACCATGCAAATAGAAGGACTGAGCTGGTTCCCCGGCCATATGACGAAAACCAAGCGCATGATCGTGGCCGAGATCAAGAATGTGGACGCGGTGTGCGAGATATTGGATGCCCGTATCCCGTTGTCCAGCCGCAATCCCGACGTGGACGAAATGACGACGGGCAAGCCCCGGCTGGTGGTGCTGAACCGCGTGGATCAGGCTGACCCCAGAGAGACGAAGCGCTGGGCCGCCTATTTCCGGGGAAAAGGCTACGCGGTGCTGGAGGCCAACGCCAAGGGCGGCGTGGGCACGGCGCAGTTTGCCGCCGCCGTCCGCGAGCTTTTGAAGGAGAAGCTGGCCGCCTACGCTGAAAAAGGACAGGTGGGCCGCACTGTCCGGGTGATGGTGCTGGGCATTCCCAACGTGGGAAAATCCACCTTTATCAATAAGGTGGCCCACCGCAAGACCGCCAAGGCGGAGGATCGCCCCGGCGTGACCCGCTCCAAGCAGTGGGTGCCGGTGGATCGGACGCTGGAACTGCTGGACACGCCCGGCATTCTGTGGCCTAAGTTCGATGATGTAGAGGTCGGCAAGTGTTTAGCCTTTACAGGAGCTATCAAGGATGACGTGATGGATATTGAGGAATTGGCCTGCTATCTCATGGAGTATCTGGGGCGGCACTATGCCGATATCCTCACTGAGCGGTATAAGATCGACGTGGAGGAGGGCGACACCGGTTACGACCTGCTGACCAAGGCGGGCCGGAAGCGGGGGTTCCTGATGCGGGGCGCGGAGGTGGACACCGAGCGCATGGCCCGTATCCTGCTGGACGAGTTCCGGGGCGGCAAGCTGGGCCGCTTCACGCTGGAAACGGTGGAGGAGGCGATATGAGCAGCCTTTGGACATATGAACAGGAATCGTGGGCGCAGGGCTGCGAGACGGTCTGCGGCGTGGACGAGGCCGGCGCCGGGCCGCTGATGGGCCCTGTGTACGCGGCAGCGGTGATTTTGCCCCGTGAGTGCGTCATCGACGGCCTGAACGACTCGAAAAAGCTGACGGAGAAGAAGCGGGAAGCCCTGTACAGCGTCATCACGGAAACGGCTCTGGCCTGGTCGGTAGCCAGTGTCAGCGCTGCGGAGATCGACGCCACGGATATCCTTTCTGCCCGAATGAAGGCCATGCAGATGGCTATCGACGGCCTGTCCCTGAAGCCGGACGTGGCGCTGATCGACGGCAACCGGGATCACGGGAAGCATGCCGCCATCACCACGCCCCACCGCTGTATCGTAGGCGGCGACGGCCACTCCGCTTCTATCGCGGCGGCGTCCATTCTGGCCAAGGTCAGCCGTGACCGCTACGTGGCCGACGCACTGGACAGGGAATACCCCCAGTACCAGTTTGCCAAGCATAAAGGCTATGGCACAAAGCTGCACTACGCTATGCTGGATGAATACGGCCCCTGTCCGGAGCACCGCATGACCTTCCTGAAAAAGTGGGAGGCCAGACGATGAGCCGGGCCGAGGGTATGCAGGGTGAGGCGCTGGTGGCCCGCTATCTGCGAGAGCGCGGTTATCAGCTGGCAGCCCACGGCTACCGCAGCCGCTACGGCGAGATCGACCTGATCGCGTGGGACGGCGACGTGCTGTGCTTTGTGGAGGTCAAGACCCGCACCAATCTGGACATGGCCCTGCCGAGGGAGTACGTAACGCCCCAGAAGCAGAACAAGCTGCGCAAGACCGCCAGAATGTATCTGGCGGAGAAGCGGCTGGACTGTCCCGCCCGGTTCGATGTGGCAGAGGTCTACGCCGAGCACAGCTTTGACGAAGCCCGCATAGAATATCTGGAAAACGCTTTTCAATAAGGAGAACGCTATGATACCGTATTTTGACGCTCACTGCGATACCATTTACCGCTGTCTGGAGACCGGCGAGACTTCCGCACTGGAGTATGGCGAGGATCGGGAGGAGCAGCGCCGCTATTACGCCGCGTCCACCCATCTGCGAAAAAACGGCGGCCATATCGATCTGGAACGGGGACTGAAGTTCCGGCGCTGTGCCCAGTTTTTCGCCCTGTTCCACGACGCGGCGGAGGCTCCGGCTGACGGCATGTGGGCACAATGTCAACGGATGCACGATTTCTTCCTGCGGGAGATGGCGGACAACGCCGATATCGTCCGCCATTGCCGCACCGGCGGGGAAGTGGACGTCACGGTGGTGGAGGGTAAGGTGGCCGCGTTGCTGAGCATCGAGGGCGCCGACCTGATCGACTGCGACGTACATAAGATCGAAACGGTGTCCGGTTGGGGCGTGCGGCTGCTGAACCCGGTATGGAACCGTGCCAATGTGCTGTCCGGCACCAATGCCGAGGAACCGGAGCGGGGACTGTCCGCCGAAGGCCGGGACTTTATTCACGTGCTGGAGGAGGACGAGATCTATCCCGACGTGTCCCACCTGTCCGACGCTGGCTTCTGGGATCTTGTCCGCATGGCGAAGCGGCCCATCGTGGCGTCCCACTCTAACGCACGGGCCGTCTGTCCCCACCGCCGCAACCTGACGGACGACCAGTTCCGGGCCATCCGCGATCTGGGCGGCGTGGTGGGCCTGAACCTGTATCTTGATTTTGTGGGCCAGCCCACGATGGACGCGCTGGCGGCCCATGTGGAGCACTTCCTGAACCTGAACGGCGAAAAAACGGTGTGTCTGGGCGGCGATCTGGACGGCTGCGAGGCGCTGGCCGCCGGTATGACCGGCATGCAGGATGCGCCAAAGCTGTACGACGCGCTGAAAGCCCGCGGCTACAGCGAGGCGCTGCTGGAGGATATCTTCTGGAACAACCTCCGCCGCCTGATCTGACGCAAAGGAGCGATTTATGGCACTATACGCAATGGGCGACCTGCATCTGTCGCTGAACTCGGACAAGTCCATGGATATTTTCGGCGACGACTGGCACGACTATGTGAACCGTATCCGGGAGGGCTTTGCCCCGCTCTGTGACGACGATGTGACGGTGCTGTGCGGCGACCTCAGCTGGGGTATGAGTCTGGAGGAATCCCTGCTGGATTTCCAATTCATCAACGCCCTGCCGGGGAAGAAGATTCTTTTGAAGGGCAACCACGACTACTGGTGGAACACCGCCTCGAAAATGAAGCGGTTCTTTGCCGAAAACGGGCTGGATACCATGGAAATACTCCATAATAACTGCCTTTTTTACGGGGATATCGCCCTGTGCGGCACCCGTGGCTGGTTCTACGAGCTGGACAATCAGGGTACCCACGACGAAAAGGTGCTACTGCGGGAGGTCGGCCGTCTGGAGACGTCGCTGAAAGCGGCAGGGGAGCGGGAGAAGCTGTGCTTCCTCCACTACCCGCCCATCTATCAGGGCTACGAGTGTCCGGAGATCCTGCGGCTGCTGAAGGAATACGGTGCAAAGGCCTGCTATTACGGCCATCTGCACGGCGCTTCCCACCGCCGCGCCATCGAGGGAACGCGCAATGGCACCCTGTTTTCACTGGTGGCCGGTGATTTTCTGGGGTTTGTTCCCAAAAAAATTTGCGAATAATGCAAAAAGGTATGGAAATTCCATTTGTTTTCTGATATCATATACACTTGGCTTAATTAAATTGTAGTCTAATGCCACAAACATAGATGTAAACTGGAGGAAAAGCAACAATGACTGTCAAAAGCTGCGAAAAACTGGAAAAGAGCAGAGTCGCTCTGACCATCGAGGTGGGCGCCGAGGAGTTCGAGGCCGCCGTCAACAAGGCGTATCTGAAGATGCGCGGCAAGATGAATATTCCCGGCTTCCGTCCCGGCAAGGCTCCCCGCAAGATGATCGAGAGCATGTACGGCGCCGAGGTCTTTTATGAGGAAGCCGTCAATGCCATTCTGCCCGATGCTTACGAGAGCGCCGTGGACGAGCAGAAGCTGGAGGTCGTGGGCTATCCCCAGGTGGAGATCGAGAACGTGGGCAAGGAAGGCGCCACCTTCAAGTGCACCGTCGCCGTGTATCCCGAGGTGGAACTGGGCCAGTACAAGGGGCTTGAGGCCGTGAAGGCCGAGGTCAAGGTCATGGCCGCCGACGTGAATGCCCGTCTCAAGGAGATGGCCGACCGCAACAGCCGTCTGGTGGTGGTGGAGCGCGCCGTCAAGAAGGGCGACACCGCCAACATCGACTTTGAGGGCTTCGACCAGGGCGTGGCCTTCGAGGGCGGCAAAGGCGAGGCTTTTGATCTGGAGATCGGCTCCGGCAGCTTCATCCCCGGCTTCGAGGATCAGCTGATCGGCATGAAGGCCGGCGAGGAGAAGGATATCGACATTACCTTCCCTGAGAACTATACCCCCGAGTTGGCCGGCAAGCCTGTGGTGTTCCACGTGAAGGTCAACGAGGTCAAGGTCAAGGAGCTGCCCGCTATCGATGACGAGTTCGCCAAGGACGTGTCCGAGTTTGATACCCTGAAGGAGCTGAAGGCCGATATCAAGAAGAAGATGACCGACGAGCGCACCGCCGCTGCCCAGCGCGCCTTTGAGGACGTGCTGATGACCAAGGTGGCCGAGGGCATCAAGGCCGATATCCCCGACGAGATGATCGAGATGCAGACCCATCAGATGCTGGAGGGCTTCAAGCAGCAGCTGGCCTCTCAGGGCATCCCCTTTGACCAGTACACCAAGATGACCGGCATGAACGAGGAGCAGATCATCATGGATGCCAAGGAGCCCGCCACCAATCAGGTGAGAATGGATCTGGCTATCCGCGCCATCATCAAGGCCGAGAATCTGGAGGTTTCCGACGAGGAAGTGGAGAACGAGATGAAGTCCGTGGCCGAGAAGTACGGCATGGATCTGGATACTGTGAAGAAGTACCTGCGCGCCGAGGACGTGAAGGAGCAGGTCATGCGCGAGAAGGTCATCAAGGTTGTCGCAGATTCCGCCACGGCGGTTGCCCCCGAGGTCAAGGAAGAGGAGACCAAGACCGAGGAAGAAGAGGAGAAGAAAGACTAAATCACAGATCAGGGTGGGTATACTTTGACTATCTTTCGTAATGGAGGTATTACACAATGAGTTTAGTTCCCTATGTTGTTGAGCAGACCAACCGCGGCGAGCGGTCCTATGATATCTTTTCCCGTCTGCTGAATGACCGCATTATCTTCCTGGGCGAAGAAGTGAATGATACCACCGCCAGTCTGGTCGTGGCCCAGCTGCTGTATCTGGAGGCTCAGGACCCTGACAAGGATATCCAGATGTATATCAACAGCCCCGGCGGCAGCGTAACGGCCGGTATGGCGATCTATGACACCATGCAGTACATCAAGTGCGATGTATCCACCATCTGCATCGGTATGGCCGCCAGCATGGGCGCGTTCCTGCTGTCCTGCGGCGCCAAGGGCAAGCGTATCGCCCTGCCCAATGCCGAGGTGATGATCCACCAGCCCTCCGCCGGAACCAAGGGTAAGGTCACGGATATGGAGATCGACGTGGAGCATTTTCTGAAGATCAAGCAGCGCATCAACCGGATCCTTGCCGAAAATACCGGCAAAACACCGGAGCAGATCAAAGCTGACTCCGAGCGGGATAACTGGATGATCGCCGAGGAGGCCCGTGAATACGGACTGGTGGACAAGGTGATCTATAAGCGCTGAGTGAGGTAGTATATGGCTGATAATTCTAAGGCGCTGCGGTGCTCTTTCTGCGGTAAGACCGAAAATCAGGTACACCGCATGATCCAGGGGCCCGGCGTCCGTATCTGCGACGAGTGTGTGCACCTGTGCCTGTCCCTGCTGGACGATGGGTATGATGTTGAGCCGGAGTTGGTTGACAGCCTCGACCAGCTTCCCACGCCGCGGGAGATCAAGGCGGTGCTGGACGAGTATGTGGTGGGACAGGAGGCGGCCAAGGTCGCCCTGTCCGTGTCGGTGTACAACCACTATAAGCGGATTTTCTTCGGCGGCGGCGAGGATGTGGAGCTGCAAAAGAGCAACATCCTGATGGTCGGCCCCACCGGCAGCGGCAAGACGCTGTTTGCCCAGACGCTGGCCCGTGTGCTGAAGGTGCCCTTTGCCATTGCCGACGCCACCACGCTGACCGAGGCCGGCTACGTGGGCGACGACGTGGAGAATATCCTGCTGCGGCTTCTGCAGGCGGCGGATTTCGATGTGGAGCTGGCCGAGCGGGGCATCATCTATGTGGATGAGATCGACAAGATCGCCCGCAAGAGCGAAAACACCTCCATCACCCGGGACGTGTCCGGCGAGGGCGTCCAGCAGGCTCTGCTGAAGATCGTGGAGGGCACCGTGGCCAACGTGCCGCCCCAGGGCGGCCGCAAGCACCCCCATCAGGAGTTCATTCAGATCGACACCCACAATATTCTGTTCATTTGCGGCGGCGCGTTTGACGGCTTGGAAAAGATCATCGAGCGCCGTACCGACCGCAAGGGCATCGGCTTCGACGCCGTGGTGGAGAGCAAGGCCGAGCGCCGTCAGGGTCAGCTGCTGAAAGAGGTGCAGCCCCACGACCTGCTGAAGTTCGGTATCATTCCCGAGCTGGTAGGCCGCCTGCCGGTGATCGCCGCGCTGGACGGACTGACCCGTGACGATCTGGTGACGATCCTGACCCAGCCCAAAAACGCGCTGGTGAAGCAGTATCAGAAGCTACTGGAGTACGACGATGTGGATCTGGAATTCACGCCGGAGTCTCTGGAGGCTGTTGCCGACAAGGCGATCGAGCGCAACATCGGCGCTCGTGGTCTGCGTGCCGTCATGGAGGGCGTGCTGACCCAGCTGATGTATGACATCCCGTCTGACCACACGATTGAGAAGGTGACCATCACCGCCGATTGTGTGAAGAACGGCGCTCAGCCGGAGATCATCCGTGATCCGGAGCATGCCGTGCGGCGGGCAAAATTAAAGACCGGAAAGCAGCCGGAGAAGAAATCCTCCGCACCGGCCTCTTAAAGTATGAACAGGGGAGAGGCAGCGCCTCTCCCTCTGCGCTTTTTTCACGATCCTGAAAAAAGAGAACGATTCCCCGGCAAAAAGGAGAACCCTTATGGAAGAAAGAACGACGATGAATATTCCTGTCATCGCCCTGCGGGGCCTGACAGTTTTTCCCGACCTGACGCTGAGCTTTGACGTGGAGCGGGAGATCTCCATCTACGCGCTGGACAGCGCCATGGAGGGCGACCGCACCATCTTTCTGGTGACGCAGCGGGAGATCGCCACCACGGCTCCCACGGAGGAGGATCTTTATACGGTGGGCACGGTCTGCCGCATTTTGCAGATCCTCAAAACCTCTGAGACCAGCGTGCGGGTGATCGTGGAGGGTCAGCAGCGGGCCCGTATCCACCGCCTGTGGCAGAATAAGCCCTTTTTGCAGGCCAACGTGGAGCTGCTGGAGGAGGACTTCCCCGGCCGCATGATACCCCGTATGGAGGCGCTGATCCGCCAGACCTACGTGATCTTCGGCGAGTATAAGGAGCTTGTTCCCAATCTGACCGACGATTTTGTCTCCGCTGTGCTGGATTGCCGGGATCCCGGCCGTCTGGCGGACTTCATTGCCCAGAACATCAATCTGCGGCACGGCGACCGCCAGCGCATTCTGGAGGAGCTGAACCCCACCAAGCGTCTGCGGCTGCTGAACGAGATACTGGCCCACGAGGTGGAGGTCATCTCGCTGGAGGTTGAGCTGGAGCAAAAGGTACGCTCCCGCGTGGCGCAGGTGCAGAAGGACATGATCCTGCGGGAGCAGATGAAGGTACTGAAGCACGAGCTGGGCGATGACGGCGACGAGGAGATCGAGGAGTATACCGAGAAAATCAAAAAGCTGAAGCTGCCGGAGGAGATCCACAGCAAACTGATAAAGGAAGTGGATCGTCTGGCCAAGCAGCCCTACGGCAGCGCTGAGGCCTCGGTGATCCGCAACTATCTGGACGTGTGTCTGGAAATGCCGTGGAACAAGACCACCAAGGATCGGGCCGACGTGGCGAAGGCCCGTGCCATTCTGGATAAGGAGCACTTTGGTCTGGATAAGGTCAAGGAGCGTATTCTAGAGTTCATCGCTGTGCAGCAGATCAACCCCGATGCCAAGGGGAAAATTCTGTGTCTGGTGGGCCCTCCCGGCGTTGGCAAGACCTCCATCGCCATTTCCGTTGCCAAGGCCATGAACCGCAAGCTGGCCCGGCTCAGCCTGGGCGGCGTGCGGGATGAAGCGGATATCCGGGGTCACCGCAAGACCTATATCGGCGCCATGCCGGGCCGCATCATCGACGCGCTGAGCCGCAGCGGCTCCATGAACCCGCTGCTGGTGCTGGATGAGATCGACAAGCTGGCCAGCGATATGCGGGGCGACCCGG
>ERZ772860.883-NODE-883-length-23646-cov-3.565173_pt1 | contig 23646 bp, 21 predicted proteins | sample MGYA00511342_ERZ772860 | MGnify/ENA primary metagenome ERZ772860 (study PRJEB29015, sample SAMEA2737665) | human gut metagenome | biome: human gut; feature: human-associated habitat; material: faeces | place: China | collected 2012 ... | reverse complement strand
CTTCCCAAAGCCGACGGAGAGAAAAACCTTCTTGGCGCGCTCAATGGCGCGGATATCGGTGTCGCCGTACGGCGTCAAAATCATCGACGCGCGCCGGAACATCGCCCCGTTCGAGAAATCAAAGCCGGAGCGTTCGATTCCCGCCATCGGATGTCCGCCGATGAACACAAAGCCGTTTTCCGCCGCGATCTCCCGCGCGCGGTCGCAGACGTATTTCTTGACGCCGCAGCAGTCGACGACAAGCGCGCCCTTCTGAATCCGCGCCCCGTTGTCGCGCAGCCAGCGCACAGCGTCCTTTGGATAGAGTGCGAGGATAACGACCTCGCATTCTCCCAGCCGTTCAGGCGTCAGCTCCTCGTCGATGGCCTCCGTCAGCTTGGCGCGGAGCACGACGCTGCGCACGATATCCGATCCAAAGACGCTGTGCTGCGTATTTTCTTTGATGGCCTTGGCGACGGAACCGCCGATCAGGCCCAGACCGATGACCGCCGTTTTCATGTCGATCACGCCCTTCCCTGTTCGTCGACGCCCCGCCCGTAAGCGTACGGGAGGACGCTCCGCACCGCGCGCGCCACATGGTCGAACGCCTCCGGCGTCAGCGACTGCGGGCCGTCGCAGAGCGCGTGCGCCGGGTCGTTATGCACCTCGATGATCAGGCCGTCCGCGCCCGCCGCGGCGGCCGCCAGCGACATCGGCAGCACCATGCGCGAGATGCCGGTTGCGTGGCTCGGATCGACGATGACCGGCAAATGCGACATCGTTTTCAGCGCCGGGATCGCGGAGATATCGAGCGTATTGCGCGTATAGGTCTCAAAGGTACGGATGCCGCGCTCACAGAGAATGACGCGGTCGTTGCCGCCCGCCATGATATACTCAGCGCTCATCAACAGCTCCTGCAAAGTGCTTGACAGGCCGCGTTTCAGCAGAATCGGCTTGTTTGTGTGGCCGAGTTCCTTCAAAAGCTCGAAGTTCTGCATGTTGCGCGCGCCGACCTGGATCACATCGACCTCGTCAAACAGCGGCAGTTGGGAAATGTCCATAATCTCCGTGACAATCGGCATACCGGTCAGCTTTTTGGCTTCGAGGAGCAGGCGGATGCCCTCGCCGCGCAGCCCCTGGAACGCATACGGAGAGGTGCGCGGCTTGAAAGCGCCGCCGCGCAGCATCGTCGCGCCGGATTTTTTGACGCTTTCGGCCACGGCGCAGATCTGTTCCTCCGACTCGACCGAGCATGGGCCGGCGATGATCTGGAAACAGCCGCCGCCGATACGGATCTCCTGCGCCTCGTCGATAGCGATCACGCTGTCCGCAGGGTGGAATTTCCGGTTGGCGTTTTTATACGGCTCCTGAATCCGTTTGACCTCGTCGACGATATCGAGCGCCCGGATCAGGTCGATATCGACAATCGAGGTATCGCCCACGAGGCCGAGAATCGTATGTTTCAGGCCCTCGCTGCGGTGGATTTCCAGCCCCAGACTTTCCAGCCATTGAATCAGATTGTCGAGCTGTTCCTGTTTGTAATGCTCTTTTAGAATGACGACCATACTGTTTTCCTCCGCTTTCCGAACCAAAAAAGCCTCTGCGGCGTCTGCCGCAGAGGCTTTCGGTTTCTTTCAATCTACTGATGCGCCCGTTATGCGCGCGCACCGTTCAGCGAAACCTGCTCTTCGGACAAACGCGAATAAGCCTTACCCGCATAAAAGTAGGTAAAGCTAAAGTAAAAGTATCCGACTTTTGCTCCGCGCGATGTCGTCTGATGCACGTCCGCCGACTCCTTCTTCTTTATTAAGCGTATTATATCACAGTCCGCCGCGTTTGTAAAGAGGTTTTTTCCGCCGTTTCGTTTTTTTCGTGTGGGATATCCCGCTATGCCTGCGAAGGCTTTCTCCGCTGCGCGAGCATCCAGCCGTAGACCTCTTGATTTCGATACGTCTTCGACCAGCTGTCGTGCCCCACGCCGTTGTAAACCGTCAGCTTCGCCTCGCCGCCGGCTTGATTGACGGCGTTCACCATATCGATGCTGCCTGTGACCGGCACAACCGGGTCGTCGCAGCCGTGGAACGCCCAGACGGGAACGTTTTTCAACGCGCCCGCCGCCCACGGCATCCCTACGCCGCAGACCGGCAGGATCGCCGCGAACTTTTCCGGGTGCGCGAGCGCCAGCGCCCATGTGCCGTAGCCACCCATGCTGAGCCCCGTCAGATAAACGCGGTCGGCGTCGGCGTTCAGTTCCTCGCAGATCCGGCTGACAAACAGGTTCAGCGTCTGAACCTCATAGCTCCAAAACGAATTCGCCGGACACTGCGGCGCCACGCAGATAAAGTCAAACGTCTCGCCCATGGCGATGCGTTTGAACGGCCCGTGCACCTTGACGAGCTCCACATCGTCTCCCCGCTCGCCGGCTCCGTGCAGAAAGAATACGATCGGATACCGTTTCTCCTTTGAATACCCTTCGGGCAGATAAAGCGCATACCGATATGTACACGGCACGCCGCTCCCGTCTGCAAACACCCGGTTCTCCGTCATCTTTTTCCAGCCCCCTATACGTTTTATTGGAACATAAAAAAACGCTTTTGCCCTGCGGCGGCCGCCCTACGCGCCCCGGTATTGCAGCGCCTCGGCGATATGCACGCAGGTAATCCGCTCGCTCGCCGCCAGGTCGGCGATGGTCCGCGCAATTTTCAAAATCTTGTGATACGAGCGCGCGCTCATCCCGAATTTGTCAAACGCCCGCCGGATCATCGCCTGTTCGTCGGCGCCGAGGGCGCAGTGCCGTTCGATCGCCGCTGCGGGCATGTGCGCGTTGCAGGCGATGCCCGTTCCCGCAAAGCGCGCGCTCTGAATCCCCCGCGCCGCGTTGACCCGCGCGCGGATCGCCGCCGAGCCTTCGGCGGACGTCCGTCCGCTCAGATCGTGAAAAGCGACCTCGCGCACGTCCGTACAGATGTCGATCCGGTCAAGCATCGGTCCGGAGATCTTGCCCGCATAGGCGTCCACCTGTGCCGGCGTACAGCGGCAGCGGCCGGACGGATGCCCATACCAGCCGCAGCGGCAGGGATTCATCGCGGCGACCAGCATAAACCGGCACGGATACGTCACCGTCCCCGCCGCGCGCGAGACGGTAACGGCTCCGTCTTCCAGCGGCTGACGCAGCACGTCGATGGTATGGCGCGGAAATTCTGGAAATTCGTCTAAAAACAACACGCCGTTGTGCGCCAGAGAGATCTCCCCCGGATGCAGATCGCGCCCGCCGCCGATCAGGCTCACCGCCGTGCTCGTATGGTGCGGGGCGCGGAAAGGGCGCTCGGCCGCCATCGGGCGCGACCGGTCGGTCAGACCTGCGACCGAATAGATCATCGTCGTCTGTAACGATTCTTCCAGCGTCATCTCCGGCAGGATCGTCGGCAGACGGCGGGCAAGCATACTTTTTCCCGACCCCGGCGGCCCGTTCATCAGCAGGTTATGTCCGCCCGCGGCAGCGACCTCCAACGCGCGCTTGGCGTTGTCCTGCCCGCGAACCTCGGCGAAATCGACCGGATAGGTCTGCGCCGCGCCCGCCTCCGGCGGCAGCGTCGCGCGAATCGTCGCCTCGCCGCGAAAGGCCGCTGTCAGCTCGGCGAGACTGTGCACGCCGAACACCGCCGGCCCCTTCGCCAGCGCGGCCTCCGGAGCGTTGTCGCTCGGGACGAAAATGCGCGCAAAGCCGCCGCGCCCCGCCGCGACCGCGCAGGGCAGCGCGCCGCTGACCGGGCGCAGGCCGCCGTCGAGCGCGACCTCGCCGATAAAGGCGCAGTCGTCAAAATCTCCTGCCAGCTGGCCGGAGGCGACGAGCACGGAGAGCAGAATCGGCAAGTCGTAGAGCGCGCCCTCCTTGCGCGTGTCCGCGGGGGCGAGGTTGACGGTGATGCGCCGCATCGGAAACTCAAAGCCGCAGTTTTTGACCGCGGCGCGGATTCGCTCGCGCGATTCGCGCACAGCCGCGTCCGGCAGACCGACGATGTCAAACGCCGGCAGACCGCCCGACAGGTCGCACTCGCAGGAGATCTTGTAGCCGTCTATTCCGTTCAGCCCCACGGTCCAGATACGAGAAACCATGCTGCGCTCCTTTGAATTCCGGCGAACCGCCGTACGTTCTTGTCTCTCAGAAGCGGCGCGACGGATCAGACGATATCGCGCCGCCCTGTTTATTTCAAATTCAGCGTCCCGTTGGCGCTGGCTTTCAGATACGCGTTGATCAGCTCGTCGAGCTCGCCGTCCATGACCGCGTTGACGTTGCCGACCTCGCAGCCGGTGCGGTTGTCCTTGACGAGCGTATAGGGCATGAACACATAGCTGCGGATCTGGCTGCCCCATTCGATCTGCTTCTGCTCGCCCTTGATGTCTCCGATTTTGTCGAGCTTTTCGCGCTCTTTGATCTCGATGAGCTTGGAGCGCAGCATGCGCATGGCGATCTCGCGGTTCTGATGCTGGTTGCGCTCGTTCTGGCAGGCGACGATGATTCCCGTCGGCAGATGCGTGATGCGCACGGCCGACTCCGTTTTGTTGACGTGCTGCCCGCCGGCGCCGCTGGAACGATAGGTGTCCACTTTCAGATCCTCGCTGCGGATCTCGACGTCGACGCTGTCGTCGATCTCCGGCATCACCTCTACCGCGGCAAACGAGGTATGGCGCCGGCCCGAGGAGTCGAACGGCGAAATGCGCACAAGACGGTGCACGCCGTGCTCGCCTTTCAGATACCCATAGGCGTTTTCGCCCTCAATGAGGATATCGGCCGACTTGATGCCCGCTTCTTCGCCGTCGAGCACGTTGAGCACCTTGACCTGAAAGCCGCGGCGCTCGCCCCAGCGGATATACATCCGGTACAGCATCAGCGCCCAGTCCTGCGCTTCCGTCCCGCCCGCGCCGGCGTGGAGCGAGACAATCGCGGGCAGACGGTCGTATTCGCCGGAGAGCATGGTGTCGAGCGTGAGCTGCTCCACCTCGCGTTCCAGCGTTGTCAGTTCGGCGAGAATTTCGTCGCCCAGCCCGTCCTCGTCCTCCTCAATCGCCATGGCGATCAGCGCAAGCAGGTCGGCTGTCCGCGCGGCAAGGCCGCGATAGCGTTCGAGCTTGGCCTTTAACTGTTTCATCTGCTGCATGACCTTTTGGGAGTTCTCAATATCCTCCCAGAAGGCGTTGTCCCTCGTCTTTTCTTCCAGCTGCTCGTATTCCTCCGCGAGCTTGTCTATGTTCAGCGCGCCTTTCAGCTCCGCAAGCTGCGGCTCCAGCTCCTGAGCGCGCTGTTTATACTCCATCAGTTCGATCATTGGTCGTACTCCGTTTCCTGTTGGTTTCGCCCCGGACGTTACGGCTTCGCCGTACCTCCGACTTGCCGAAACCAAATTTCCTCTTCATCTGATATCTATATGATATTATAGCAAATTCATCCGCGCCTGTAAAGCGCCGCCTCCCCTTTCCCCGCTTTTGCACAGAGATATTGTAGAAATATTTTCAGAAAGTGCGCCAATTGCGGGCTTATAAATGTTCATTCCTCTGAAATTCACCGGTTTCATCGGATACGCTTGAAATTTTCATGATTTTGTTCTACAATTATAGATAGAAAAATATTCGAATGCATTCGGCTTGAACGCGTTTGAATCAAATCCGTTTTGGGAGGGTTCGGCTTTGGAAAACACAAAGAAGAAGGTCGCAGTAATTTTAGGCTCGGACAGCGATCTGCCCGTGATGTTGGGCTGTCTGAAAACGCTGATTCAATATCAAATTCCATATGAAATTCATATCATTTCCGCCCACAGAACTCCGGAAACTGCGGCGGTTTTTTCTTCCTCGGCGCGTGAAAACGGCTTCGGCGTCCTCATCGCGGCGGCCGGAAAGGCGGCGCACCTCGCCGGCTTCCTCGCCGCGCATACGACGCTTCCGGTCATCGCCGTTCCGATTAAATCCTCGACGCTCGACGGTTTGGACGCGCTGCTTTCCAGCGTTCAGATGCCCAAGGGCGTTCCGGTGGCGACCGTCGCCATCGACGGCGGCGACAATGCGGCCATCTTAGCCGCGCAGATTCTCGGCGTTTTCGACTACACGGTCGCCGACCAGCTCGGCCGCGCCAAGGCCGCTATGCAAAAGGAAATCCAGGCAAAGGACAACGCCATCGGCGAGCTGGCGCTGTCCATGCTCAACGAACAGAAATAGGAGGGGTTTCAAAATGTCTATTCAAATTTCCAGCGGCAAGGTTCGGGAAATCTACGACGCGGGCGCAGACCGGCTCCTGATCGTCACCAGCGACCGGATTTCCGCCTTCGACGTCATTATGAAAACCGAAATTTCCGGCAAGGGCGCGATTCTGAATCAGATGAGCCTGTTCTGGTTTGATTTTTTAAAGGACTGCATCCCCACCCATTTTATCAGCGCCGCCCCCGCCGATTTCCCCGCGCCGTTTCATACCGACCCCTACTGCCGCGGGCGCGCCATGCTCGTCAAAAAGCTGAATATGCTGCCGTTTGAATGCATCGTCCGCGGTTATATCACCGGCAGCGCCTGGTCTTCCTACCAAAAAACCGGCGAGATCTGCGGCATCAAAATCCCCGCCGGTATGCGCGAGAGCGAAAAATTTGCCGCGCCGCTCTTCACCCCCTCCACCAAAGCCGAAAGCGGACACGATGAGAACGTCAGTTTTGAATTTATGGAAGCCAAGCTCGGTTCCGCGCTCGCCGCTCAGGTGCGCGACGCGACGCTTGCGATTTATACGAAAGCCGCCGACTACGCGCTTTCGCGCGGCATCATCATCGCGGACACGAAATTCGAGTTCGGGCTTGACGAGTCCGGCCGGCTGGTTCTGGCCGACGAGGTGCTGACCCCCGATTCCTCGCGTTTCTGGTCGGCGGCGGACTATGCGGTCGGCCGCGGGCAGGCGAGCTTTGACAAGCAGTTCCTGCGCGACTGGCTCAAAGAAAACCGCCTCGACGGCGTCGAACCGGCGCCCGAGCTGCCGCAAAGCGTTGTCGACGGCACCTATGCCAAATATAAAGAAGCCTTTGACCGCCTTGCCTCCGGCAAGTAAGCATCGGCAAAATTTCGTTACTTTTATCAAGAAAAAGAGGCGTATTTCGCCTTTTCAGCGGGATACGAAGTGAATATGTCTTGTTTCCCTTGTCTTTCCCAAAAACTTCACGAAGAATGCGGCGTGTTTGGCATTTGGGTCCACCCGGAGGATGCCTATGATCCGGTCTATCTGACCCATACCGCGCTCTATAACTTACAGCATCGGGGGCAGGAGGCCTGCGGAATCGCCGTCAACGACCGCGGCGTCATCTCCTTAAAAAAGGGAGTCGGCCTCATCTCCGACGTGTTTTCCGAGCGGGAGCTTCGTTCGCTGCACGGACAGGCCGCAGTCGGCCACGTCCGCTATACCACAAGCGCGACCAACTGTGAGACAAACGCGCAGCCGCTCGTCATCTCCCACATCAAGGGCAATTTAGCCTTGGCGCATAACGGGCAGATCACCAATGCGGCCGATCTCCGCGACGTGCTCGAACGCAACGGCAGCATTTTCCACACCACAAACGACAGCGAGATCATCCCATACCTGATTGTCCGCGAGCGCCTTTCAGCGCCGGATATCGAAACGGCCATCGCCCGCGCGATTGCCTGTCTGCGCGGCGCTTATTCCCTTGTCGTCATGAGCCCGCGCAAGCTGATCGCCGTCCGCGACCCCAACGGTTTCCGCCCGCTCTGCGTCGGGCGGCTCGGAAAATCCTATGTCTTTGCGAGCGAATCCTGCGCCATCGACTCCATCGGCGCAAAGTTTCTCCGCGATCTGCGCCCGGGCGAGCTCGCCGTCGTCGAGGACGGGGAGCTGCGCTTTATCGACAGCGGCCTGCGGGCGGAGCGGACAAGCCTCTGCGTCTTTGAATACGTCTATTTCGCCCGCCCCGACAGTGTGATCGACGGGCTCTCCGTTGATCTCGCAAGGCAGCGCATGGGCGAGTTTCTCGCCGACGAGCACCCGGTCGAGGCCGACGTCGTCATCGGCGTGCCCGATTCCGGCCTCAGCGCCGCCATCGGCTACGCGGCGCGCAGCGGTATTCCCTACGGCGTCGGTCTGGTCAAAAACCGCTACATCGGCCGCACCTTTATTCAGCCCACACAGGGCGCGCGGGAAAACGCCGTCCGCTTGAAGCTCAACCCGCTTTCCAGCGCGGTCTACGGCAAGCGCGTCGTCATGGTGGACGACTCCATCGTCCGCGGAACGACGAGCGCGCGCATCGTCTCGCTGCTCCGCGAGGCGGGCGCAACCGAAGTGCATATGCGCCTTTCCAGTCCGCCCTTTGTCGCCCCCTGCTATTACGGGACGGACGTTCCCGACAAAAAAATGCTCATCGCCGCCAACCACAGCGTCGACGAAATCGCGCGGATGATCGGCGTCGATTCGCTGGGCTACCTCTCGGAGGCCGCCCTCGCCGAGCTGGCCAAGAGCTGCCGCCTTGATTTCTGCACGGCGTGTTTTAACGGAAACTACCCTGTTCCGCCCTCTTCACGGCCGGGACATTCCATTTTTGAAAGGAGAATCGGCGAAAATGACTGATTCATACAGCGACCGCTATAAGGAGGCCGGCGTCGATATTACCGCGGGCTACGAGGCCGTCCGGCAGATGAAGCCGCTTGTCGAGCGGACGTTTACAAAAGGCGTGATCGGCTCGCTCGGCGGCTTTGGAGGGCTCTTTGCGCCCGACCTCACCGGCATGACCGAGCCTGTGCTCGTGTCCGGCACCGACGGCGTGGGCACCAAGCTGAAAATCGCCTTCCTGACGGACAAGCACGACACCGTCGGCATCGACTGCGTGGCCATGTCTGTCAACGACGTCGTCTGTTCCGGCGCCAAACCGCTCTTTTTCCTCGACTATATCGCCGTCGGCCGCAACCGCCCCGAGCGCGTCGCCGCGATTGTCAAGGGCGTGACAGACGGCTGTATCGACGCCGGCTGCGCCCTGATCGGCGGAGAAACGGCTGAAATGCCCGGTTTATACGAGGAAAACGAATACGACCTCGCCGGCTTCTGCGTCGGAGTCGCCGACCGCTCCAAGATCACCGACTGTTCGACGGTGGCCGCCGGAGACGTCATTCTCGGCCTCGCCTCCTCAGGCGTACACTCCAACGGCTTCTCGCTGATCCGCAAAATTCTCAACGTCTCCGCCGACAACGTGTTTACTCACGTCGCCGAATTCGGCCGCACGCTCGGCGAAGAGCTGCTGACGCCGACGCGCATTTATGTCCGCCCCGTGCTTGAAATCCTGAAATCCGTATCGATCAAGGGCGCTTCGCATATCACGGGCGGCGGTTTTTATGAAAACATCCCGCGTATGCTGCCCGACGGGATCTGCGCCGAGGTCGACTCGCGCGCGCTGCCTGTTCCGCCGGTGTTTTCCTATATCGCCAAGGTCGGTCAAATTGACGACCGCGAGATGTACAACACCTTCAACATGGGCGTCGGCATGGCGCTGATCGTCTCCGCCTCCGACGCGGACCGCGCTTTGGAGGCGGTGCGGGGCTTTGGAATTCCGGCGGCTGTGCTCGGCCGCTGCCGCGCCGGCGAGAAAGGGATTTCGATACGATGAGAATCGCGGTTTTGGTTTCCGGCGGCGGAACGAATTTTCAGGCGCTGATCGACCGGCAGAAAAGCCGCGGTCTCGGCGGCGGAACGCTCGCGCTCTGCGTTTCTTCGAGCGAAACGGCCTATGCGCTGACGCGCGCGGCCGGCGCGGGCATTCCCGCGCGCGTGCTTTCCCCGAAGGATTATGAGACGCGGCAGGCCTATACCGACGCGATTACCGCGCTTTTGGAGGCGGAGAAAATCGATCTCGTCGTCCTCTGCGGCTTTCTGTATATTTTGAGCCCCTCGTTCTGCGAGCGCTTTCAAAACGCGGTCATCAACATCCACCCGTCGCTGATTCCGTCGTTCTGCGGCGAAGGCTTTTTCGGCCTGCGCGTGCACGAAGCCGCGCTCGCTTACGGCGTTAAGGTCACGGGCGCGACGGCGCACTTCGTCACCGCCGAGACAGACGGCGGGCCGATCATCTGCCAGAAGACGGTCGCAGTTCTCGATTCCGACACGCCGCAGGTCTTGCAGCGCCGCGTCATGGAGCAGTGCGAGTGGGAGATTCTGCCCGACGCGGTGACGATGTTCTGCGAAGGGCGGCTTTCCGTTAGCGGCCGGGTCGTCCATATCCGCTGAAACGGCTGAGGCGGGCGCTATATCGCTCTGCCCCGGCGCCGTTTTCGAATCCCGTTTCGCCTAACGCGCATGGAATAAGGTCCTTCCCGCCGAAGAGAAAGCGAACGATGAGCCCGGTATTCAGGCGGCGGAGGACAGGCTTATGCAAAAAGCGTTTTTCAGCCGTCAGGCTCTGATTTGGCCGGAATGTCATTCGGTCAAACGGATGATCATACACAAGGAGATGCTTTTTATGAAAAAACAGGCACTAATCAGCGTTTCGGACAAAACCGGCGTATGCGAATTCGCCGCTGGGCTCGCCGCCCTCGGATACGAAATTCTCTCCACAGGCGGCACGGCGACGGCGCTCAAAAACGCCGGCATCGCCGTCACCAACGTCTCAGACGTGACCGGCTTTCCCGAATGCCTCGACGGCCGCGTCAAAACGCTGCACCCGAAAATTCACGCCGGCATTCTCGCCATGCGCTCCAACCCCGAACACGTCGCCACGCTTGAACAGCTCGGCATCGACCCGATCGACGTCATCGCCATCAACCTCTATCCGTTTAAGGCGACGATCCAAAAGCCCGGCGTCTCTCTCGAAGAGGCCGTTGAAAACATCGATATCGGCGGCCCGACAATGATCCGCGCCGCCGCGAAAAACTACCCTGACGTCGCCGTCGTCGTCGACCCCGCCGACTATTCCTCCGTGCTCGAAGGGCTGAAAAACGGCTCGCTTGACAAGGCGGCGCGCTTCCGGCTGGCGCTCAAAGTGTTTGAGCACACCGCGGCGTACGACGCGCTGATCTCCACTTACATCCGCAAGCAGATTACCAACGCGCTGCCCGATACGTTTACGGCGACCTTTGAGAAGGTACAGGATCTCCGCTACGGCGAAAATCCGCACCAGAACGCGGTTTTCTACCGCGAACCGGTCAATTTCTCCGGTACGCTGGCCGCCGCCAAGCAGCTCCACGGCAAGGAGCTGTCGTTTAACAACATCAACGACACCAACGGCGCTCTGGCGCTGCTGAAAGAGTTTTCCGAGCCGACGGTTGTCGCCGTCAAGCACGCCAATCCCTGCGGCGTCGGCACGGCCGCGACCATTTCGGAGGCGTATACGCGCGCCTATGAGGCCGACCCCGTCTCGATTTTCGGCGGGATCCTCGCCGCCAACCGCGAGATCGACGCGGCGACGGCGCAGCAGATCGCCAAGATTTTTATTGAGGTCGTCGTAGCGCCCGCCTACACCGCGGAGGCGCTGGAAATCCTCTCGGCGAAACCCAATATCCGCCTGCTGACGCTCGACGATATCGGCCGTCCGCTCCGCGCCGAAATGCTCGACTACAAAAAGGTCGCCGGCGGTTTGCTCGTCCAGACGCTTGACGACGCGCTGCTCAATGAAGCCGAGCTGCGCACGGTCACAGATCGCGCTCCGACGGCCGATGAGATGAAAGCGCTGCTGTTCGGCTGGAAGGTCGTCAAGCATGTGCGCTCCAACGCCATCGTGCTCGCCAACGCCGAGCAGACTGTCGGCGTCGGCCCCGGACAGACCAACCGCGTCGGCGCGCTCGAAATCGCCGTCCGTCAGGCCGGCGGCAAGGCGGCCGGCTCCGTCATGGCCTCCGACGCCTTCTTCCCGTTTGACGACTGCGTCCAAGCCGCAGCCGACGCCGGCATCACCGCGATTATCCAGCCCGGCGGCTCGGTGCGCGACGCGGATTCCATCAAGAAATGCAACGAGCACAACATCGCCATGGTCTTCACCGGTATGCGCCATTTCAAACACTGACACTCTCCGCCGCGTCAAAGCCGGCGGCTTTGGCGCGGCGGTTTTCTTCCGGCATGGGTTCCGGCGTTCCGGAGACGGCAAAATTCATCCGCACGGTTTGCGGAGCGCCCGTAACGGAGTTTCCCGCTGAATCCGTCTGTTTTCAAACAAGCAAACGTGACGGACGGAAAATCGGCGCGGCGTCCGGGATCGGATAGATCCGATCGGCTGTCCGTGCGCCGGCCTATGCTACTGAACTGAAAGGAGACCCGACCGCATGAATATCCTGATTATCGGCGGCGGCGGCCGCGAGCACGCCATCGCGCAGGCGCTTTTGCAGGACGAGCGCGTGGAAAAGCTCTGGTGCGCTCCCGGAAACGGCGGTATCGCTCAAATCGCGGAATGCCTTCCGTACAAGGCGACCGACCTTGAAGGAATTGTCGCTTTCTGCAAGGAAAACCGCCCCGACCTCGTCGTCGTCGCGCCGGACGATCCGCTGGCTCTCGGCCTGGTAGACGAGCTTGAAGCCATCGGCATCCGCGCTTTCGGGCCCAACAAGGCGGCGGCTGTCATCGAAGGCAGCAAGTCGTTTGCCAAGGACCTGATGAAAAAATACAAGATTCCCACCGCAAAGTACCGCGTCTTTGACGACCTGCAAAAGGCGCGCAAATATATTTGCGCCCAGGGCGCGCCGATCGTCGTCAAGGCGGACGGGCTGGCGCTCGGCAAAGGCGTGACCGTCGCGCAGACTGTGGACGAGGCGTTGGAGGCGGCGAAAAGCGCGTTGTCCGGCCATGTGTTCGGCGCCGCCGGCGACCGTGTGGTCATTGAGGAATGCCTGACCGGGCCTGAGGTATCGGTGCTCTGTTTTACAGACGGCCGCTGCATTCGCCCCATGGTTTCCGCGCAGGATCACAAGCGCGCCTACGACAACGACGAGGGGCCCAACACCGGCGGCATGGGCGCGGTCAGCCCCAACAAATATTATACCGATGAGCTCGCCGCGCGCTGCATGGAGGAGATCTTTGAGCCGACGGCAGCCGCTATGGCGGCCGAGGGGCGGCCGTTCAAGGGTGTTTTATACTTCGGGCTGATGCTCACGCCCGACGGCCCCAAAGTCATCGAGTATAACGCGCGCTTCGGCGATCCGGAGACGCAGGCCGTGCTGCCGCTTTTGCAGACGAGCCTGTTGGAAATCATGGAAGCCATCATCGACGAACGCCTCGAAGCAGTCGATATCCGCTGGGAAAACGCGCATACCGCGTGCGTCGTCGCCGCCAGCGGCGGTTATCCCGGAAAATACAAGACGGGGTACGAGATCTTCGGCCTTGACGACGTTAAGCGCGACGGCGCGCTTGTCTGTCATGCGGGGACAAAATACAAAGACGGATGGTTTTATACCGCCGGAGGGCGCGTACTGAGCGTGACCGCGAAAGCGGATACGCTCGACAAGGCGATCGCGCGCGCCTATGCCTCTGTCGACCGCGTCCGTTTTACCGACATGTTCATCCGCCGCGATATCGGCCGCCGCTGACGTTTTTCTGTGCTGCCGGTGCTTCGCCGGAGCGAACGGCTGTTATATGAAAACTCCTCACACAAGCGCTGTGCATCTGCCGAAGTGCTTGTGTGGGGAGTTTTTTTGCAACTTGATTGCCGCTCGCTTCCGCCTGACGCGCGCCTGAAACTCCGGCTATGCCTCCGGCGCCGTCGTGTTTCCTCTCAGCACGGCGCAAATCTATATGTGTCCATCTGCCGAGGGTTCATACGATTCAGGACGCCCAAATGCAGCAGCTGGCTGAGTGATTATTTCCCGCTCGTTCCATCCATCTCTATAAATCGAATATTCCAGTCCGTTTTTCCGCTCTATTCCCATATTTTTTATCTATTAAATCTCTAATTCCGCGTTTTTTGAGTTGTCTTTTTTTCAATCATGCGGTTTTTCAAAATATTTTAGGCATATGTATTTATATATTTGATTTTTATATTTAAATATGATATGATAAATTCATAGAATAGGAGGAGGGGTAACAATGCGGCATAATCCGTTGACAACATCGCAGCGCAGTTTCATTGAAACATTGTATCTGACGCACGCAAGCCGTGTGGCGCAGATCGTCCGGTCGCTCTACTGCGCTTCATGCCGGCAGGAAATCGAGGAATGCGTCGCCGTGACGTTTGCCATCGCCTGTGAAAAGGCGGATGAAATGGAATTGTTTTTGTCTCCCGAGCTGTATCTGTACCAGATTGCGCGCAACGTCGCGCGCCGCGCGCGAAAGGATCAGGCGCGTCATGCGCCGCTTGAAGATCTGCATGATACGGCCTCTACCTGTTTTGAGGAGGATGTGATCGAAACGATTCTCTATCAGACGGTTTACACAGAAAATCTTCCGGCCAAAGTCCTTTCCCGGCTCGGCGCGGAAGCGCAGAAACTCTACCGGCTCCGCTATGTTGACCGGCTGACGATTGCGCAGATTGCCGAGGCTACCGGCAAGCCGTATCAGTCGGTAAGCGCGCGGCTCAGCGAGCTGCGGCAACGCGTCGTCCAGCTTGTACAGAGAGAATTCACGACATGCTCCGCTCTCGTCCGCTAACGCGCCGCTGTGCAGATTGGGCGAATGCTGTCCGACGGTCTATACAGGTATACAGGATGCAAAGCTAAGCGCAGGCGGTTCCGCGCATCCGCGGGAACGTATCGCCTGTTCGTGATTTGTCGTCACCTTTCAACCGGAGCCGACCGGCTCCGCCGGTGAAGAAGCGCCGCGCGTTGGTCCGCCGCCTCGTTTCTGAACGTCTAAACCGCTGTGGATACCGCCGTCTTTCTTCAATTTCATACAATCGATTCGTTTTTATCGGCGCTCCGCGGTATCGGCGCGCTTTTCCGACGCGCGCGGCACCGTTTTACGCAATAAAAAAGGCAGGGGGAAAATTTTCCCCTCTGCCTTAATACACCACCAGATTCGGCTCATCCGGCAGTTCGCTGTAACAGTCTTTCCGAAACTGCGCCGGCGAAATCCCCTCTTCGCACCGAAAGGCTTCGATAAACCCGTTCAGCGTCTGATAGCCGACGCTCTCAGCGACCTCGGCGACCGGCGCTTTGGAATAGCGCAGAAGGCTCTTGGCTACCTGAACCCGGGTCACCGTCAGCTTTTTTCGGAACGTCATCCCCTACATTTCCATGAGAACCCGGCCTGTCTGCTTCGCGCTCAGGTTCAGGCGCCCGGCGAGATCCTCAATTTTGACGCTGTCCATATAGTGTATGCTGAAAAAGTCTTCGATTATAAAATTCCGGCTGCATACGGTGTCATCCAATTCCCGGGGTTTTCCTTCAAGGCTTGGATAAGAAAAACGGATGACATCCAGCACCAGCGTCGTAATCAGCGCGTGCATTTTGACTTTTTCCAAGCGGGCGTGCAGTCTTGTCTCGCTGAGCAGCTCTTCAAAGATCATGCGCAGCCCCGTGCTGTGCCGGAAAATCAGAATGTCGGATTTCGTATGGAAAACGCCGTCAAACAAGGCGTATACGTCCTCCCCATGGTTCAGCCGTTCATAGGTAAAACGGATCGGCACCTGCTGGCATTTGAGCACGTCGTCTTCCTTGGCGACCCGAAAGTGCTGGAACGAAGGCGGAAAGATATACAAATCGCTCCTCGTCACAAAATACTTTCCCGAATCGCAGAGGATCTCCGCATCGCCGTCGATCACATAAAACAGTTCGTAATAAAAATGGCTGTGCATGCCGGCGTTGGCGTTAAAGGTCATCAAATACCGCGCGTCGTAAATCATCACGCGGAGATTGCCGATCGTCAGCTCGGTATTGTATTGCGACATATTCGACCCGCCAATGTTCTGCACCGGCCAGTCCCCCCTTTCCCGGCGCTCGCGGCCTCCGCCGCGTACGGGCTCTGTACATTCCGGCCTCAATGTGATAGAATCAATATCTCCCCGCACATGGAAAATCCGTAAAAAAACCGGCGGCAGTGTGCGGAGGACAGGTCCTCCCGCCACAGGCTTTTGCGGAGAAATCGTTTATATTGTATCATATTTGCCGGCCGCAAGCAAGACCGTTCCAATAATCGCGGGAGACAGACGGACGGCTGTAAAGGAGCGTAACCGTATATGGAATTTCACCCGTCTCTCCGTTTCGCCGTCATGAGCGATATCCATTTAAAAGACTCCCCGTCCGTCGAACGTCTCCGCCTGCGGCGGGCGGTCTTTTGTGCGCATCGGCTCAGAAAACGTTGGTCCTGCCCGTATTCCTTTACAGAATACGGGCGGGACCAAATCGTTTGCAGCCATTTATTCATAGCCGACGGCTGTTAAAAACGCCTCCGTCGCCGAACGGACGCTCTCCTCGGTCATATTCCCGTGCAGCGCCTCCGTCAGCGCGGCGACGGCAGCTTCTGTCTGCGTCTCGTCCGCTCGGAAATGGCGGCTCTGACGGACCTCGCCATAGCGGCTCACGAGCTGATGAACGGTTCCGCGGTTGGAGCCGATCAATCTTTCGCCGCTGATCGCGTTATTGGCGGGGTACATCGGATTATTGAGGTCGGGCTCGGCCAGCGCCGAGGCCGTCAGCGTGAGCGCGATATCGACATGTCCGGCGCAGGCGGCGAGCGTTGGATACTTCGCCGCCCAAAACTCGTTTGTCACCGGCTTGGCCTCAAAACGCTCCGCAAGCGTCGGAAGGCAATGCCGGAACCATTCGTCGAATGTGCGCGCGTCAAAGGCAAAGACGCGCCGGACGTTGATATGCGTGTTGTCATGGATGCGGTGATCGCGGCCGCCCCCGATCATCATCGACAGATCGGCCATGTTGACAAACAGATTTCCGTATATCTCGGCGCTGCTCATCGCGTCGTCGAGATAGACCCCCGAGGTCCATGAAGAGACGTTGGGAATGTCGTGAATGAAATTATAGCGGATGACATTGCCGCGGAACGTCCAGTCGCGGCCGCTGTAAATCACGCCGGCGTCGCCGGTCTCATAGAGGATATTTTCAAACTCATTGCACTCGATCAGCATGTCGTTGCCCCAAAAAAGGATGGCGCTGTGCGGCAGATCGTGGATATAATTGCCTGCCGCGCGCTGACCGACGCCGTTCATGGTAATCGCCGGCGTATAGGTTCGCACGACGCGCGAGGTGTTATAAATTTCACAGCCGACAACCGCGTTGTTGCCCGGGCGCAGCGTTTCAAAATCGCCGCCGTCCAGCACAACGCCGCCGTGGCCGGTGTCAAAGATCGTACAGTTTTCAATCGTCACGCCGGTACAGCCCGCGTCCACGGTGACCGCGTTCGTGCCGATGTTTTTCAGCGTACAGCCCGTCAGCGCACACGCCGAACTGTTTTCAAACGAAACCGCCGACTCATAACTCATGTCAAAGGTCAGGTTTTCAAGACGAATGTTTTCCGCGCCCGCAACGGCGACGAGCGGCGCGCGCAGCGCGGCCAGCCTGACCGTCCGGCCCGCCATCGGCGCGTCGGAATAGACGTAGATTACGCGCGCGGCGCGGTCGATATAGTATTCGCCCTCGCAGTCCAGCTCGCAGAGGAGATTCAATCCGTAGAACTGCGCCGTCTCTCTTGCGCCATAGCTATGGGGATAAGCCGCCTCGATCAAGTTTTTTTCCGGGTCAATCGATTGAATTTTCAGGTTGGCGGCCGACCAGTCATAGTAATAGTAGCCGTAGAGAAAAGCGTCGTCCTCCTGCGCCCAGCGGTCGATGCGCTCGTCGTCGTATCCAAAAATCGGACTTTCCTGGAAAATATAATCCTCCGGCGCGACATATTCCGCCGTCCCCGGAGCGTACTGATTGCTGTTCTCACTCGGCGAAAAACCGCCGCGTTCAATCCAAGCCGGACGTATAAACGCTTCTGCGGCGTCGGCATTGGGCCAGCGCGCCGGCACGCAGAGCGTCGCGTCGAGCATTACCGTCGGCGCCGGCGGTTCAGCGGGCTGTCCCGGAATCTCGCGCGGGATCGCGCCTAAGTCGATCGAATCGTCCTCGATTGAATAAGCCCAGACTTTGCCTGCCGCACCCTCTGCCAGCCGATCCAAATTTTCCGCCAAATGAAACAGGCTGCCGTCGAAAGCTGTCGCGCCGGTCAAAACGACCGTTTCGCCGGGGTACGCCGCGTAAACCGTATCGGAATCGGCCTCTGAGAGCACGAAGCTCTCTTCGAGAGAATATGTGCCGCCGCGAAGATAGACCGTCGCCGCTTTCCCGTTTCTCTCGGCGCGCAGCTTGTCTCTCGCCGCCGTCAGCGTCCGCAGCGGGCGCTCCATTGAACCGTCGCCGGAATCGTCGCCGTCCGACGAGACATAGATTTCAAAGCGCCGCGGCTGTTCCGGCACACTCTCTCCGGCGCATCCGCCCATTAGCGCCGCCGCCAGCAGCAGCGGCAAAAGGCGTTTTCTCATACCCTTCTCCTCCCTATCGCGTCTGAATCGCGGCCCGAAAACCGGCGCAGCCGTTTTCCGAAGACCGGATTTAGCATATCACATCGCTACCGCCCTGTCAAGGAGCTTTTTTCCGCCGCTCCGTATCTGCTCAGCGGCCTTCCGGCGCTCAGATGGACAGATACGCGCATGGGTGTTTTGGAGCCAGTGCGCCAAAAGCGGCATACGGCTTTACGGTATAGGCGCTTTTATGCGGTCATCTTTCTTCTCTTCATTGAAAAACCCGTTTCTCGAAACTCCGGCCGCGCCGCAACAGATCAAAACAGAGCGCGGCATTGTCAAAAGCCGCGCTCTTACATTTTCAAGCCTTGAACCGCCGCGGGGTTCGCGTGTTCCGGCACAATCAGGCCGTCGTCAGCCTGGTGGCGCTGATTTCCTGCCCGTCTTTGATATAGACGCGCGCGACGCGCCTGCCGATACAGCAGATGAGCTCATAGCCGATCGTCCCCGCCAGCGCCGCGACCGTCTCGGCCGGAATCCAGTCGTCTTCCGTTTTGCCGAACAGCAATACCTCGTTGCCTTCGTCGGCATGGCAGCCGCTGACGTCGATCATCGTCATGTCCATGCAGACCTTGCCGATGATTGCCGCTCTTTTTCCTGCGACGCCGACCGTGCCGCGCCCTGACAACAGCCGCGGATATCCGTCGGCATAGCCGACGGGGACCACGGCGATATCGGCGTCGCGCTCCAATACATGCGCGCCGTAGCTGATGGTGTCGCCCTTCTGAAAGCGCCGTTTCTGGACAAGCGTCGTTTTCAGCGTCATGACCGGTTCCAGCCGGCAGCGCCGCGCCAGCGCGCCATGCGGCTCGTTGTCGGGGCTGAGGCCATACAGCGAAATGCCCGCCCGCACCATGTCGCAGGCATATTCCCCGTGCAGCGCGGCCGCCGCGCTGTTGGAACAGTGGCAGAGGCCCGAATCCACGCCCATCTCCGCGAGGCGGGCGCGCAGCTGCGAAAACAGCGCGAACTGCCGGGCGGACAGCGCGTCGTCCGGTTCGTCGGCGGTCGCAAAATGGGTGAACATCCCGGCGATGCGCAGGTTGGGCAGGGCGGCAATCCGGGCGATTTCCTCCGCAGCCAGCGGGACGGACGCCGCGTCGGAAACGCGGATGCCCAGCCGCCCCATGCCTGTGTCGGCCTTGATGTGCACCGAAACCGTCCCGCCGACCAGGCCGGCCTCCTCGGAAAGCCGCCGCGCGCTTTCAAACGAAGAGACGGAGGTCTCAATCCGTTCCCGGATCAGCACATCCGTCCATGCCGCCGGCGCGCCGCCGAGCACAAGAATCGGCGCCCGTACGCCGCTTTGCCGCAGAACCACGGCCTCTTCAATGTTGGAGACGGCAAACGCGTCGCTGCCGAAACGCTCCAGCTCCGGCGCGACAACGGCCGCGCCGTGGCCGTAGGCGTCCGCTTTGACGACGGACATGATTTTGACGCCGGCAGGCAGCCGCGCTCTGAGCATTTCAAAATTGGATTTTAAGCGGTCAAGGCTGATTTCAGCCCATGTTCTCTTTAAATAACCGTGTTCAGGCATATCTATCTGGTTCCTCTAATCCTCTGTTCCAGTCAGCTCGCTGTCGCTGAAAGCGAGCGTCATCACGCATTTCCCGCCGCTGAAGCTCTCCGAACGGCAAGGTTCGAGCGTGTCCTTGGCAAAATACGTCCGATGCGTCAGCTCCTCGCCGGTGAGCACCGAGACGACCGTATAGACGACGTATTCCGCGCCGTCCTCCTTTTCCGTCCCGACCGATTCGGCAAACCCGTCCTTCCATGTCATGAAGACGTCGCAGAGGAGCTTGACCGGCGACACGCCCGTTCCGTCCAGCGATGCTGGCGCGAAAACAGCGCCGTCGTATGTAATCTCCATTTTTTCCGCGCCGACCCGCACGCTCAGCCCCGCGAGGACGACCGGCTCGATCACAGTCATCAAATGTCCGCCGGCGGCGCTGTATTCATAGGCGATCCGGTAATCCGATACCGTTTCCCCGTGATCCATGCGCGCTTCCACCGTGGCCGAATAGGCCGCTGCGCCCGCGTATTTGGCGTTGATCTTTTCGTTCAAGTCCGCATCCCGCACGCTGCCGCATGCCGAGAGCGTCATCATCAGTGCGCAAATCAGACAGACAAATTTGCGCATATTTCCCTCCGTCGCCGTTCATCGCGGAGCTGCGGGCGCGCCGAAACAAAACCGCCCTCCGCTTCAAAAACAGCCCTTCGTATTTTTAACCGCCGCGGCAGCGGTAAAACGCCCGCGGCAGCAGCCGGAGCATATCCGTCGGCGTCATGCCGATTTCGCCCTGTACCGCGCGCGCCATGTCGCCGGCCAGCCCGTGAATGTACGCGCCCGCGGCGGCCGCCTCGAACGGCGGAATTCCCTGCGCCGCCAGCGCGACGATGATCCCCGCCAGCACGTCGCCGCTGCCGCCGCGCGCCATACCGGCGTTTCCCGTCGTGTTGACGCATACGCGTCCGGCTTTGTCAGCCGTCACCGTGACGTGCCCCTTCATCACCAGCGTCGCGCCGAGCGTCCGGGCGATGCGGACAGCCGCAGCCGTCCTCTCCTCGCCCGCCCGTACCGGCGCTTCGCCGAGCAGGCGGGTCAGCTCCCCGTCATGCGGAGTCAGAATCACTTCCGCCTGCGCAGCCGCTATCTTATCTTTATGCGCGCAGAGCGCGTTTATGCCGTCCGCATCGAGGACGACGGGCGCTTTTGCGGCCGCCAGCATGGACAGCACGACCGGCTCAACCTCCCGGCCGCGGCCAAGCCCGCAGCCGATCAGCAGCGCGTCCGCCCGCTCTGCGCGCCCGCGGAGCTCATCCAGCGCCGCGGCCGCAACCGTCCCGTCTTCCAGACAGGCCGCCGGATGAACCATCGCCTCATTCAGCTTGGCCGCTGCGATCGGATAGATCGCCGACGGGACGGCGAGATCGACCAGTCCGGCGCCGCTCCGCACCGCGCTTTCCGCCGCAAAGTAAGCAGCGCCCGTAAAACCCGTGGCTCCGCAGAGCAAAAACGCCCGGCCGTAATCGCCTTTATGCGTATCCTGCCGCCGCGGCGGCAAAACGCGCCGGATCATCGCCTCATCCGCTGTGAGCATCTTCACAGGCGCCGCCTCCCTGAACCGCCGCAGGCGGCTCGTCCTCCTCAGCCGCTTCGCCGGTATTTTTATACGCCAGCACCGTGGCGACGGCGTAATGGGCGCTGTGCGAAAGCGAAACCGACAGCGTCAGATCCGCATACAGCTTTCCCATGCTGCCGCCGAGCGCCAGATAAGGCTGGCCGCGCTCGTTGTGCAGCACTTCAATCTCGGGAAGCGTGTTGACCGTAATCCCCGTTCCAACCGCCTTTCCGAAAGCCTCCTTGGCGCAGAACGCAGCGGCGGCGCTCTCGGCGGCGGCCCCGCCGCGCGCGGCGAAATAGGCGCGCTCCCGCTCGGTAAAGCAGCGCTTCATCATGCGCTTGTCTTGCAGCACCCGCTCAAAACGCGCAATCTCCTCAATATCCGTTCCAACTGCCAAAAACATCGCCTGCGCCGCCTCCTTTCTAGCCTATTCCCGATAGACCCGCGGGATCAGCTGCCGAATGCTCGCGCGCATTTTTTTGCCGGGCTCAAAAATCAGCAGCGTTCGCTTTTCCCCGTCGCGGAACACCGCGAACCAGCGCTTCGTCGACTTCGGACTGCTCGACGCGTCGATCCGTTTTGCGACCGTCGAATCCTCAAACTCCCGCTTATATTCATCCCGCACCGGCGCGAAGATCTCGAAGCTACGCACATTGACGCTGAGCAGCTGTTTGCGCCGCTCCCGCGCCGTGATTTTATCCACATCCAGTTCGTCGTTGGTGAGGATATATTCAAACTCCACCTCGAACTGTTTATAGGCGAAATAAACGCCGACGCCGACGCCGAGCACAATCAAAAGGCTCATGATGCCCACATACATAAAAGACACGGTCATGATCGCGATCGCCGCTGCGCCGATCGCGCCTTTCAGGAGCGTATCCCGCGTGTCCGGCAGTTTTCTGACTAACTTTTCATTGAATATATCGCCTGTTTTTTCCATTCCGAATCACCTTTGGCCAAAGCCTGGCCCCTTTTCAAAATCATCTGGATTTGCGCCGGATCAGCGGCGCAAACACCCTGTTTTCCGCGTCCGCAAGCCGTTGCGGAAAGATATTGGATATATTATACCACACTTCCCACCCCTTTTCAATTTCCGCCTGTAAACTTTTCACGGCAATCCGGTGCGTTCGGCTATGGAAAAGATTTTTCTCCGAATCCGCGTCTATTTTGTCCAATCTGCCACTACTGTTTACAGGCTAAATCATGTAAAATTATCAGAAAAAGAAAGAATGCGAAGGTAAAAGAATTTGAGCACGTTCCAGAACGACTTGACGCAGGGCAGCGTCTCCAAGCAGTTAATCCGTTTTTCGATCCCGTTTTTGCTGTCCAACATTATTCAGGCGCTTTACAGCGTCGCCGACATGCTGATCGTCGGTTGGTATTTCGGTGAAAACGGCATCTCCGGCGTTTCCATCGGCAGTCAGGTGACGATGCTTGTCACCAATCTCGTCGTCGGCTTTACCGTCGGCGGAACCGTATTGATCGCACAGTATTTCGGCGCGAAAAAGTTGGAGGACGTCCGTGAATCCATCGGAACGCTCTTTACGCTGCTGATAGCCGCCGCAGTGGTGATGACGCTGGTCTTTTATCTGTTGGCGAATCCGATCTTAGAGCTTCTGCGGACGCCTACGGAATCCTATGCGGATACATACTCCTATCTCATCATCTGCCTGTTCGGTACGATTTTTATTTTCGGCTACAACGCCGTCTCGTCTATTCTGCGCGGGCTCGGCGATTCCAAGCGCCCGCTCTATTTTGTCGCCATCGCATGCGTCGCCAACGTCGTCCTCGATTTTATATTTGTAGGCGCTTTAAAGCTCTCATCCGCCGGCGCTGCGTACGCCACGGTCATTTCCCAAGCGCTGAGCCTCGCGCTCTCCGTCATCTACCTCTGCCGCAACAACTTCATCTTTGATTTTAAGCTGAAAAGCTTTCTCCCGAAGCTGGATAAGGTGAAAAAAATCATCTCTCTCGGCCTCCCCTCTTCGATTCAAAACACGGTCAGCTCCATCTCGTTTTTGCTGATGACGGCGCTCGCCAACGATTATGGCGGCGTCAACGCCAGCGCGGCGATCGGCATTGTC
>ERZ772860.865-NODE-865-length-23977-cov-5.293997_pt1 | contig 23977 bp, 20 predicted proteins | sample MGYA00511342_ERZ772860 | MGnify/ENA primary metagenome ERZ772860 (study PRJEB29015, sample SAMEA2737665) | human gut metagenome | biome: human gut; feature: human-associated habitat; material: faeces | place: China | collected 2012 ... | reverse complement strand
CCGTTCTCGCCGCGCAGTTCTTTGTCGTAGACTTTCTCAAGGCCGAACTTGCCGATGATGTCGCCAGACTTGTAGCCCTCGTCCTTCATCTTCTCGAGCTCGGTGTCATTGATCTCACTGACGTAGCCGAAGGTATGCGCGCCCTCCTGCTTGAGGATGTAGTCGCGGATTGGCGTCACTTCGATGACGACGCCGGGGTACTGGCTCTTCTGCTCCTCGATGATGGAGACGATGTCCGGCGTGACATCCGTCTTGATGCGGATGGGGTTGAAGCCACTGTGGCCGGCAATCTTCGTCTTGATCTCATCCGTCGGCACCTTCAAAAGATCCGACAGGCGGTCGATGACGTCATCCGAGATTGGCGCGGTCAGTGGCAGGAGTGAGACCGAGAAGCCCGGGCGATTCGTGACGAGTAGCTCGCCGTTGCGGTCGTAGAACGTGCCGCGCGGTGCCATCGACGGCACGATGCGGATGCGGTTGCCGTCCGCGAGGCCGGCGTAGTACTCCCCCTGATAGATCTGCAGGTAGGCAGCCCGCCCGATGAGAACGGCAATGACCAGGACCGATATGATCATCAAAGTCCGTAATCTGCTGTTGATTTCATCATTATCCAAAATCGAATCTCTCCCATAACGAAAGGCACCCCGCAAGGTGCCTTAATCATTGCCAAAACGTCTGCTGCCCCAGAGAGGCTGCTGTCATGCTTTTTTCCCGTACCGCTTGTCGAGCTCGTAGGCCAGACGGTGTACAGGATAAGCGAATGCCAGTTGATAGATGAGCATCGGCAACAGCGTGTACTGCATGTGGCCCATCAGATTAAAGCGATACCCTAATAATAGCATAAGTAACGCCAAAATAAAATAGTTCACCGTCGTCACCACCAAAGAGGCGCAGACCGGCAGGAAAAACTGCTCCTTGAATACCTGGTCGGAGAACTTGCCGATGCAGAAGCCGAGCAGGAGACGCGTGAACGCGTTCATGCCCAGGAAGGTCCCGCTCGCGAGATCCTGCAGGAGTCCGACGGCAAAGCCGGAGAGCGCACCGACGCGCGCGCCCTTGAGGAAGGCCGTCGAGGTGACGAAGAGCAGCAGGAGGTCTGCCGTCACGCCGTGATAGGCGATGAGCGGCAGCAGGGAGGTCTGGAGCGCGTAGAGGATGATGACGGCGAGTGCCGTCACGCCTGCATTCTTCATTGTGCGCTCCCCTCTCCACTGTCCGCGCTGCTATCCGAACTGCTCGAGCCGTCCGAGCTGGAAGAATCGGACGAATCTTCATCGCCATTTGCAGCGGCGGCCTGCTCAGCAGCCTGGGCCGCTGGGTCTGTCTCCGTGCCCGGCGTCTGCGGCGGCGTCTTAAGTGGCTCTGGCGGCGCCTCGCGGGAAGCTGTGATGACCATGACGTCCTCGAGCTTCTGGAAGTCGACAGCCGGCTCGAGCACGGCAATCTTCAGCAGGCCGCCCTCATCGTTGCGCATCTCCGCAACGGTGCCGACATTGAGCCCCTTCGGGTACACCCCACCGAAGCCAGAGGTCACGACGACATCGCCTTCCTCAACATCCGCCGTCTTCGGGATGTTGACCATGCGCGGCATGGTCGGGTTGTCCATATCGCCCTCGACGATGCCAGCGACGCGGGAATCCGCGCGCTGGACAAGCGTGCCGACCGACGAGCGCGGGTCGAGCAGGAGCTGGACCTTTGCTGACGTCGGGCCGGCCTCGATGACGTGGCCGACGAGTCCCTTGTCCGTCACGACGGCCATGTCGACGTCAACGCCATCGCGCGTGCCGCGGTTGATCTCGATGACGCTCGACCAGGTGGCCGACTCGCGGCCGATGACCCTTGCGGCGACGAGGTCGAACTGCGTCGCCGTCTGCTTGTAGCCGAGCAGCGCGCGCAGGCGCTGGTTCTCCGCATCGTACTCGCTCGCGTGGAGGTTCTGGATGCGGAGCTGCTCGACTTCATTGCGCAGCATCTTGTTCTGCTCGTGCATCGTGGCGATCTCCCAGATGTTGCTCGTCACGTAATTGAGCTGGCTGCCGACCCACGAGATTGCGCGCTGGAACGGCGTGAGCACGATGGAGACGGCCTGCTCCGCCACAGGTGCCTGGAAGCGGCCCCGCGCCGAGAAAAAGATGATGCAGAAGAGGCTGATGAGCACGAAGATCAGGATCAAGATCTTCTTGCCTGTTCCCTTCTTATTATTCCTTCTATATTTCCCACTCATCACTGTCTCAGCTTCTTCGAGGTCATGACAACACGCTTGAGGAGTTCGATGTTCTCAAGCGATTTGCCCGTGCCTTCGCCGACACAGGACAGAGGATCTTCGGCTACGAGCACCGGCATGCCCGTCTCGTGTGCGAGCAGCTGGTCGAGGTTCTTGAGGAGTGCGCCGCCGCCCGTCATCATGATGCCATGGTCCATGACATCGGCTGCAAGCTCCGGCGGCGTCTTCTCGAGCGTCGCCTTGACGGCGTCGACGATCTTGTAGATGGGCTCGCCGAGTGCCTCGCGGATCTCCTTCGCCTGGATCGTGATCGTCTTCGGCAGGCCGCTGACGAGGTCACGGCCGCGGATGTCCATCGACGTATCCGTCTCCGGCGTCACGATGGCCGTGCCGATGTTGATCTTGATCTCCTCAGCCGTGCGCTCGCCGATCATGAGGTTGTACATGCGCTTGATGTACTGGACGATAGCCGAGTCCATCTCGTCACCGCCGATGCGGATGGAGCGGCTCGTGACGATGCCGCCGAGCGAGATGACAGCGATCTCCGTCGTGCCGCCGCCGATATCGACGACCATGTTGCCCGTCGCCTCTTCGACCGGCAGGCCGGCACCGATGGCAGCAGCCATCGGCTCCTCGATGAGGTATGCCTCACGCGCACCTGCCTGCTGAGCAGCATCGATGACGGCGCGCTTCTCGACTTCCGTCACACCAGAAGGAACGCCCACGACGACGCGCGGACGCACGAACGACTTCGTGTTCATCGCCTTGCGGATGAAATACTTGAGCATGGCCTGCGTCACATCAAAATCAGCAATGACACCGTCCTTCATCGGGCGGATGGCGACGATGTTGCCCGGCGTGCGGCCGATCATCTGCTTTGCCTCATCGCCGACGGCCAGGACGTCTCCCGTATCACTCTTTATGGCGACAACAGAAGGCTCACGCAGGACAATCCCCCTGCCTTTCACATGGACGAGCGTATTGGCCGTGCCAAGGTCAATACCCATATCGTGAGATAAACCACCAAAAAGACTCCACATTTTACTGATAAACTCCCTTCAGAATTTCCTTATCGAAACAATACATACCATTGTAACACATCTCATAATGGATTGTAATGGTAAAATAGGGGAACGTCAAGAATTATTCAAGAAATCATGCCTTTTTCCTTCAAACTCAGGAAGCGATTGTCTCCAAGGATGATGTGGTCAAGGACGGGGATATCGAGGATGCGCCCCGCCTTGACGAGCCGATCTGTGATGGCGAGGTCCTCGCGGCTCGGATTCGGGTCCCCGCTCGGGTGATTGTGCACGAGGATCATCGAGGCCGCCGCATAGCGGATGGCCATCGCGAAGACCTCGCGCGGATGCACGACAGAGGCCGACAGGCTGCCGATGGAGACATCCCGCAGCCCGAGGATGTGGTTCTTCGTGTTGAGCAGCAGCACGGCGAAGTGCTCCTTCTGCTCGTAGCGCAGATGCGGCATGACGTAGTGCGCCGCATCCTCCGGTCCGTGGACGATCTGGACCTTCTCAGCCGCTTTCTTTGCGAGGCGGCGACCGAGCTCGACGGCCGCGAGGATACTCGCCGCCTTCGACGGGCCGATGCCGTGAATGCCCGCGAGGTCCGCCACCGACGTGTGCACGATGGAGGCGATGCCCCGCTCCTTGAATTTGCCGAGCACCGATTCTGCGAGGTGCAGGACCGACTGCTCGCGCGTCCCCGTATGCAGCAGCACAGCGAGGAGCTCCGCATTGCTCAGGGCATCTGCCCCGTACGCGATGAGCTTCTCACGCGGCCGCTCATCCATTGGTAGATCTCGAACCATGATTGTCATAAAGATTCACGCCTGCCTTTCCGGCAAGCCGGCAGACCGCGTAGAGAGGCAGGCCAACGACGTTGGAGAACGAGCCTGCAATCGACTCGATGAACCTCGCCGCCCGTCCCTGGATGGCATACGCCCCCGCCTTGTCGAGCGGCTCTCCCGTCTCGACGTAGGCGGCAATCGCTTCATCCGTCATCGGGGCAAAGAAGACGCGCGTCGTCTCGACATCCGTGAAGACCTCGTCTCCGCGGACCCAGGCAATGCCCGTCGCGACCTCGTGTTCCCTGCCCGCCAATGCCTTGAGCATCGCCTTTGCCTCTTGCGCATCATGCGGCTTGCCATACACCCTGCCGTCGAGGAAGACGATGGTGTCGGCACCGAGCACGGGATGCCCGGGATTTTCCTTCGCCACAGCCTTTGCCTTGCGGACGGCGTTTTCCACTACGATCTCAGCAGGTGCCAGATTGCCGCCAGTCACTTCCTCCACCGAAGCGACCTTCACCTCAAAGCTGGCGTCGATCTGCTGCAGGAGTTCCCTGCGGCGCGGCGACGCAGATGCCAGAATAAACATGATATCCTTCCTTTCCCATCTCTCACAATCCCTCAGTAGCGACGATAGAGGACGATGGCCAGGATGATGCCGAGCATGCTCATGAGATTGGGCATGAAGGCAAGGCCGACCGTCAACTTGACCACGTAGAGGTTGATCGTCACGGGTGCCATATCGAAGACCGGAGACGTCGTCACGAGGAATGGCATGACGCCCGCCAGCGACGGCACATTCTTCAAGACCTCACCGAGTATGCCGCCGAGTATCGCACCGATGATCACGAACAGGATACACATGCCATATCCACGTCCACCAAACTTAGACAAGAGAACCCCTCCAAATCATAAAAATGTCTACTACCTTACCTATTCTTTCCCCATGCGCGAAATCCTGCCAGTAGGCAGCGCTGCCACATAAAAAACCGGCCCACGAAGGGCCGGTCTAGTACAGAGAGCAATGCGCTGTATCAGAGCAGATAGCGCAGGTAGACGTAGACGGTCGAGATGGCGATCGTCATGATCATGATCGGGAAGCTGATCTTGAAGTAGTTCATGAACGAGATCTTGACGCCGCGGTCCGCCGCCATGCCGGCGACGATGAGGTTCGCCGATGCGCCGACGAGCGTGCCGTTGCCGCCGAGGCAGGCGCCGAGCGAGAGGCTCCACCAGACCGGCTCGAGGTTATCGACGCCCATCGCACCCATGTTCTGGATCAGCGGGATCATCGTCGCGACGAACGGGATGTTGTCGAGGACCGAGGAGACGAGCGCCGAGAGCCAGAGCACGAGCAGCGACGTCTTCGTCACATCGCCCTCCGTGAGCGCCACGGCCCCCGTCGCGAGGTCGCGGATGACGCCCGTCTCACTGAGGCCGCCGACAGCAACGAAGAGGCCGATGAAGAAGAAGATGGTCGCCCACTCGACCTTGCGCATCGAGAAGTCCACATCGTGCTGACTGCCGCCCGCGAGCAGCAGAAGCAGGAAAGCACCGAACAGAGCGACGACAGACGACTCGATATGCGTGAACGAATGCGTGAAGAAGCCGAGGATCGTCAGTCCGAGCACGAAGAGCGAGCGCGCGAGCAGCTTGCGGTCCTTCAAGGACTTCTTCTCATCCATCTGCATGATCTCCGCCTGCAACTCCGGCTTCGTGACCATCTGCTTGCGGTAGAGGACGTCCATGACGAAGAGCACTGCCGCCATACAGAGGATGACGACCGGCGTGAGGTTCTCTATGAAGGCGACGAAGGTCAGTTCCTTGACCGCGCTGCCGATCATGATGTTCGGCGGGTCGCCGATCAACGTCGCCGTGCCGCCGACATTCGAGGCAAGGATCTGCGTGAGCAGGAACGGCACGACCGGGATGCGCAGCTTAGTGGTGATGGCGAACGTAACAGGGACCATCAGGAGGACCGTCGTCACATTATCGAGGAAGGCCGAGAACAGGGCCGTGATGAAGCCGAGGTAGATGAGCAGGCGGCGCGGCTGCGCTTTCGCAGCCTTCGCCGTCTTGATAGCGACGTAGTCGAAGAGTCCCGTCTTGGCCGTGATGCTCACGAGGATCATCATACCGATGAGCAGGCCGAGCGTATTGAAGTCAATGTGGTGCAGGGCCGTGTCCACCGGCATGATGCCCACGATGATCATGAGGATGGCGCCCATCATGGCGACGATCGTGCGGTGTACCTTCTCTGAGACAATCAGCACGTACATGAGCACAAAGATAATGGCAGCTAGCATTTCCATAAAAACGTATTCCTCCTTCGATAAATGACATTCTTCCCTTTCCTTCTGTTCCTGTGTTCCTCATGTGCCTGCAAAAAAATAAACGGAGCCCGTATTTGAACAGACTCCGCCTAAAATTCCCCTATGCAATTCACATATGTTCAGTATAACACAGCTATCATCCCGATAGCAAGACAAAATTCGCGCTGAGGTGGAATAAAACAATAAAAAAGCTCCGGTTTCACCGGAGCTCAACTCGCAAATGGTGCGTCTGGCAAGATTCGAACCCGCGACCCACGGCTTAGAAGGCCGTTGCTCTATCCAACTGAGCTACAGACGCATATGGATGGTCGGGATGACAGGATTCGAACCTGCGACATCCTGCTCCCAAAGCAGGCGCGCTACCAAACTGCGCTACATCCCGTTGTTACGTACTTTACTATTATAATGACTTCTCTGCGTCTTGTCAACGCATCTAGGAAAATTTTGCTCGTGGCCCCGCCACGATTCCCTGCCACAGGGAAAGATAAGTTGACAAGTTTACATCTGGATGATAACGTTAACCGTGTCGAAACTCTATTTTATTGCAATCATACGGAATATTGTCTACAGGAGGGTTCTCTATGATCAAAGAAGCCATTGAAAAAATCGTCAGTAAACAGGACCTCACCTATGATGAGGCCTACACCGTCATGAACGAAATCATGAACGGCGAGACGACGCAGGTACAGAATGCCGCCTACCTCGCCGCGCTCTCGACGAAGAGCACGAAGGCCGAGACCATCGATGAGATCTCGGGCTCGGCCATGGCCATGCGCGACCACGCGCTCAAGGTCGAACATGCGATGGACGTGCTCGACATCGTCGGCACGGGCGGCGATCACGCGCACAGCATCAACATCTCGACGACGGCGGCCATGATCATCGCCGCGGCCGGCGTCAAAGTCGCCAAGCACGGCAACCGCGCCGCCTCCTCGAAGTGCGGCGCAGCCGACTGCCTCGAGGCACTCGGCGTCAACCTCGACCAGCCACCCGCCAAGGTCGTCGAAGAACTCGAGAAGATCGGCATCTGCTTCATGTTCGCCCAGAAGTACCACGCTTCGATGAAGTACGTCGGTGCCATCCGCAAGGAACTCGGCATCCGCACGGTCTTCAACATCCTCGGACCGCTGACGAATCCAGCCCATCCGACGCGCATGATCCTCGGAGTCTACGACGAATACCTGCTCGAGCCGCTCGCCAACGTCCTCTTGACACTCGGCGTCAAGAACGGCATGGTCATCTACGGCCAGGACTGCCTCGACGAACTCTCGATGAGTGCCCCGACGAGCGTCTGCGAGTTCAAGGACGGCTGGTTCCGCCGCTACACGGTGAAGCCAGAGGACTTCGGCTTCACGCGCTGCACGAAGGATGATATCCGCGGCGGCGACCCAGCAGAGAACGCCGCCGTCACGCTCGCCATCCTCAAGGGCGAACAGGGACCGAAGACCGACATCGTCCTCTTAAATGCCGGCGCTGCCATCTACGTGGGCGGCAAGGCCAAGGACATCGCCGAGGGCATCGAGATTGCCCGCGAGACGATTGCCTCGGGCGCCGCCCTCAAGAAGCTCGAGGAATTCAAGCAGCTCTCGAATGCCTGAGCCAATAAGCCAAAAAGAAAACGAGGAATCCAGACTGGATCCCTCGTTTTTTTGTGTCCGTATCGATCACTCGTTGCGGAGCTTCTGCACTTCGTCGAGCAGGTACTCGTTGAGGACCTTGATGTAGGTGCCCTTCATGCCGAGCGATTTCGACGAGATGACGCCGGCCGACTCGAACTTGCGCAATGCGTTGACGATGACCGAGCGCGTAATCTTGACCTGATCCGCGATCTTCGAAGCGACGAGCAGGCCTTCCGTGCTGTCGAGAGCCGAGAGGATGGCGAATGCCGCCTTGCGCTCCGAGAAGGACAGCGTGTTGATGGCAATCTGGACCGTCGCCTTCTTGCGCGCCTCGATCTCGATCTTCTCGGCGTGATCGCGCAGCATCTCCATGCCGACGACCGTCGCGCCGTACTCGCAGAGCAGCAGATCATCGTCATCAAACTCCTCGTCGTACTTTGCGACGATCAGCGTGCCGATGCGTTCACCCACGCCGTAGATCGGCACAATCGTCGTGTTCTTGCCGTTGAAGAGGCACTTCGTATTCTCTTCATAGGCGCACATGCCCGTCTTCGAGCGCAGGTTGGCACAAGTCTCATCCATGCGCATGAGCCAGCTGACATAGTGCTTTGGGAACTCGCCCTGGTCGATGACCTTGTCGATCATGAGATCGCATTCGAAGTCGTCGACAAAGGCATAGCCGTAGATCTTGCCCTTCTTGTTTGTGATATAGACGTTTGCATTCAGGACATTGCTGAGCACACGAGAAATGCCATCGTATTCTACATTTTCAGAACGCTGAAGCAGACGATTGATCTTGCGTGTTTTTTCCAATAAAGATGCCATGATATAATACGCTCCTTTGCTCTCGTAACGAATGAATTCCGAAAGTTTCATCTTTGAACCACTTTTAGTTTATCACACTTTTCTAAATAGTCAAAGACGATTTGCGGATTTTTTTATTTTTTTCGCGAATTCACTCAAATACTGTGCAAAAGAGAAGCAGAATACGGACACGGCCCGTACTCTGCTTATGTCTTAGATGCATCAGAGGATGAACTGCGAGAGGTCGCGGTTGACCACGATGTCGGCCAGGCGTTCATTGACGTAGGCAGCATCGATGACGACGTCCTTATCCGTGAGCTCCGGCGCGCGGAAGCTGATGTCCTCGAGGACTTTCTCGAGCAGGGTGTGCAGGCGGCGGGCACCGATGTCCTCGGCCTGCTCATTGACCTCACAGGCGAGCTCTGCGATGCGGCTGATGGCATCGGGCTTGAAGGAAAGCGTGATGCCTTCCGTCGCGAGCAGGGCCTCATACTGCTTGATCAGGGCGTTCTGCGGCTCGGTCAGGATGCGCTCGAAATCCTCCTTGCGCAGCGACTTGAGCTCGACGCGAATCGGGAAGCGGCCCTGGAGCTCGGGGATGAGGTCGGACGGCTTCGCCATGTGGAAGGCGCCGGCTGCGATGAAGAGGATGTGGTCCGTGCGGACCGGGCCGTACTTCGTCGAGACCTGCGAGCCCTCGACGATTGGCAGGATGTCACGCTGCACGCCTTCACGCGAGACGTCGGCGCCCGAACTGTTCCCCTTGACGGCGACTTTGTCGATCTCATCGAGGAAGACGATGCCGCTGTACTCCGTGACCTTGACGGCCTCTTCGGCGACGGCTTCCATGTCGATGAGCTTACCAGCTTCTTCCTGCGTGAAGATCTTGCGGGCCTGTGCGACCGTGACCTTGCGCTTCTTGTGGCGCTTCGGCATGATGTTGCCGATCATGTCCTGCAGGTTATCGCCCATGCCCTCGAGGCTCGAGCCCGAGAACATGCCGACCATCGGGCGGCGCGTCTCCTCGACGTCGATCTCGATGAGCTCGTCCTCGAGCTCACCCTTCTCGAGGCGCTTGCGGACCCATTCGCGGCCAGCCTGATACTTCTTCGGCTCCTCGGCCGGCTTGTCCTTCTCCTCGTCGTCACCGCCGAAGAGGCGGCCGAGCGGGTTCTGCGATTTCTTCGGCTCCGGTACGAAGACATCGAGGATGCGCTCCTCGGCCTGCTCCTTCGCCTTGTCCTGCACCTCTTCGAGGCGCTCCTGACGGATCATGCGCACGGCGGCTTCCGTCAGGTCGCGGATGATGGACTCGACATCGCGGCCAACATAGCCGACTTCCGTGAACTTCGTCGCCTCGACTTTGATGAACGGCGCGCGCACGAGCTTCGCGAGACGGCGTGCGATCTCCGTCTTGCCGACGCCCGTCGAGCCAATCATCATGATGTTCTTCGGGATGACTTCTTCCTTCATGGCCCCGGTGAGCTGGCGGCTGCGCCAGCGGTTGCGCAGGGCGATGGCCACCGAGCGCTTCGCCTCATCCTGGCCGACGATGTAGCGGTCGAGTTCTTCTACGATCTCGCGCGGCGTCTGTTCGTTGACGCCGATACTTTCGATACGGTTCTCCATCAGTCAAGTTCCTCCACTCTGATATTGTGATTCGTGTAGACGCAGATATCGGCAGCGATTGACAGGGCTTCTTTGGCGATCTCTTTCGCTTCCATGTCCGTATGCTTGACGAGAGCGCGTGCCGCCGAGAGGGCGAAGAAGCCGCCCGAACCGATGGCGGCGACATCGCCGTCCGGCTCGATGACCTCGCCGTTGCCGGAGAGCATCAAGAGCGTGTCCTTGTCGGCGACGAGCAGCAGTGCCTCGAGCTTGCCCATCATCTTGTCCGTGCGCCACTCCTTGGCGAGCTCGACAGCCGCGCGCTGCAGGTTGCCGTTGTAGGTCTCGAGCTTGGCCTCGAACTTCTCGAACAGCGTGAACGCATCGGCGACGGAGCCGGCAAAGCCAGCCAGCACTCTGCCGTGGTAGATGCGGCGCACCTTGCGCGCCGTCGACTTCATGATCGTGTTCTGGCCAAACGTCACCTGGCCGTCACCGGCGATGGCCGTCTTGCCGTTCTTGCGCACGGCGCAGATGGTCGTCGCATGGAACTGTAATTCTGTACTCATGGTTTTCCCTCGCTTCCAGCCTTCAGCAGCCGAAAATCTGCGGTTTGAAGGCCTCTATCGCTGCCAGTGCCTTCTCGGCCAGCAGCTGTTTCTTCTGTTTCTTGTCGCGGATGCGGCGCCCATTGGCGTCGCGCGTCTCGACGGGCGGCAGAATGCCGAAGTTGACGTTCATCGGCTGGAAATGCTTGGCTTCGCTCGTCGTGATGTAGTGGCAGAGCGCACCGTGGCAGCTCTCCTCAGGGAAGACGAGCGGCGCTTCGCCGCGCGCGATGCGCGCCGCGTTGACGCCGGCGATGAGGCCCGACGAGGCCGACTCGATGTAGCCCTCGACGCCCGTCATCTGTCCGGCAAAGAGCAGCCGGTCCTCGCCGCGCAGCTGCAGCGTCGGGCGCATGTGGCGCGGCGAGTTCAGGAAGGTGTTGCGGTGCATGACGCCGTAGCGCAGGAACTCCGCGTGCTCGAGGCCCGGTATCATGCCGAAGACGCGGCGCTGCTCCGGCCACTTGAGATGCGTCTGGAAGCCGACGATGTTGTAGAGCGTCGCGCTCGCATTGTCCTGGCGCAGCTGCACGACGGCGTAGGGGCGCACGCCCGTCACGGGATGCTCGAGCCCGACTGGCTTCAGCGGGCCGTAGAGCAGTGTGTCGATGCCGCGGCTCGCCATGACCTCGACCGGCATGCAGCCCTCGAAGAACTTCTCTTTCTCGAAGTCCTTCGTCGGCGCTTTCTCGGCCGTCACGAGCGCGTTCCAGAACGCCTCGTACTCCTCCTTCGTCATCGGGCAGTTGATGTAGGCGGCCTCGCCCTTGCCGTAGCGCGAAGCACGGTACGCCTTCGTCATGTCGACTGACTCGAGACTGACGATCGGCGCCGCCGCATCGTAGAAGTAGAGCGAGTCGTTCCCTGTGCGCGCGGCGATATCCTCAGCGAGGCTGCCGGCCGTCAGCGGGCCGCTCGCCACGATCGTGACGGCGTCCTCCTCCATCGGGATTTTCGGGACTTCTTCATGGACGACCGTGATGTTCGGATGCTCCGTGATCTTCGCAGTCACGTAGTCACTGAAGCCATGGCGGTCGACGGCCAGTGCGCCGCCGGCGGGGACGCGCGTCGCATCCGCCGCCTCCATGATGATGGAGCCGAGGCGGCGCATCTCTTCCTTGAGCACGCCGACGGCATTCTCGAGGCCAGCACCGCGAAGCGAGTTGCTGCAGACGAGCTCGGCAAAGCCAGCCGTCTTATGGGCCGGCGTCGATTTTGCGGGGCGCATCTCGTAGAGCGTGACCTCTGCGCCCTGCTTGGCAGCCTGCCAGGCAGCTTCACTGCCAGCCAGGCCAGCGCCGACTATGATGACTTTCTTCATGGATTCTCCTGACTTTCCTCATTCTCTTTTGCGGTAGACTCAGCTGCTTCTTCGGCTGCCTTCTCCGCCTCGCGCTTCTTCTTGGCCTCGGCACGCTCGCGCATCTTCTCGAGCTCCTTGTTGATTGGGTGATTGATGCGCGTCTCACAGGCATCGTTGCTGCAGTAAAGCATGCCGCGGCCGTTCTTGAAGTGGTGCTTGAGCAGGAATGAGCCGCACTTCTCGCACTTCTCCTGCTGCGGCGTATCCCAGGTCGTGTAGTCGCAGTTCGGGTAGTTCTCGCAGCCGTAGAACGTGCGGCCACGGCGCGTGCGGCGCTCGACGATCTTGCCGCCGCACTTCGGGCACTTGACACCCGTGTCCCTCAGCAGCGGCTTCGTGTTGCGGCACTCCGGGAAGCCTGGGCAGGCCAGGAACTTACCGTAGCGGCCCTGCTTGATGACCATCAGGCGGCCGCAGTGCTCACAGCGGACGTTGGAGACCTCGACGGGCAGTTCGACGTGACCGATGGCCTCGTCTGCCTTCTCGAGCGTCTGCTCGAACGGGCCGTAGAATTCCCGCAGCAGCTGGTTCTTGTGGACCTTGCCCTCGGCGATCTCATCGAGTTCATTCTCGAGGTTGGCCGTGAACTTGACATCGACGATGTCCTTGAAGTACTCCTTGAGCATGTCGACGACGACAAAGCCGAGCTCGGTCGGCTGGAAGTGCTTGTCGATGCGCTGGACGTAGCCGCGCGCCTGAATCGTCTCGATGATCGGCGCGTACGTGCTCGGACGGCCGATTTCCTTCTCCTCGAGCGTCTTGACAAGTGAAGCGTCGTTGTAGCGCGGCGGCGGCTCCGTGAAGTGCTGCTGCGGCAGCGTCTTGGCAATGTCCAGTTCGTCGCCCTCGGCGAGCTCTGGCAGCAGGACGTCCTTCTCCTTCTTCGTCGTATCCGCACCGGCGTAGACCTTCGTGAAGCCGGCGAACTTGAGGCGGGAGCCGTTGGCGCGCAGGCCATAGCGGCTGCCTGCCTTGATGGCGATTGCCATCGTGTCGTAGATGGCCGGCGTCATCTGGCTCGCGGCGAAGCGCTGCCAGATCAGCGTGTAGAGCTTGAGCTGGTCCTTGTTGAGGTACTTCTCGAGGCTCTCCGGCGTGTGGACGAGGCTCGTCGGGCGGATGGCCTCATGCGCGTCCTGTGCCTTCTTGCCCGTCACGTAGACATTGGGCTTCTCTGGCACATACGCCTCGCCGAATGCTTCGAGCAGGAAGGACTTCGCCTCATCCTGCGCGAGCTCCGAGATGCGCGTAGAGTCGGTTCGCATGTAGGTGATGAGACCGGTCGCGCCGTGGCGGCCGAGCTCGATGCCCTCATAGAGCTGCTGGGCGAGCATCATCGTCTTGCGCGAGGTGAAGCCGAGCTTGCGCGCGGCATCCTGCTGCAGGGAGCTCGTCGTAAAAGGAGCCGCAGGGCGGCGCTTGCGCTCGCTGCTGCGCACCGACTCGACGGTGAGCTGCTGCTTCGCGATGTCCTCTGTGACGGCCATCGCCTCGCTCTCGTTGTGCAAGGCGATCTTCTTGCCGTCTTCATCCGTGACGGCAAGCCGCTTGCCATCGATCTGCACGAGGTCGGCCTGGAACATCGCCGACTTCGCCTTGCGCAGCTTGAGTCCGACGGTCCAGTACTCGTCCGACTGGAAGGCCTGGATCTCCTTCTCGCGGTCGCAGATCAGGCGCACCGTCACCGACTGGACGCGGCCGGCCGAGAGCCCCTTGCGCACCTTGCGCCAGAGGAGCGGCGACAGCTTGTAACCGACGATGCGGTCGAGCATGCGGCGCGCCTGCTGCGCATCCACCTGATCGAGGTTGATCGCGCGCGGATGCTTGACCGCCTCCTGGATGGCCGGCTTCGTGATCTCGTTGAAGACGATGCGGCAGTCCGAAGACGGGTCGAGCCCCAGGATGAATGCCAGATGCCAGGCAATGGCCTCTCCCTCGCGATCGGGATCGCTTGCGAGATAGATCTTGTCGGCATTCTTCGCATCTTTCTTGAGCGCCTTGATGAGCTCGCCCTTGCCGCGTATGTTGATGTATTTCGGTGCGAAGTCGTTCTCGATGTCGATGCCGAACTGACTCTTCGGCAAGTCGCGCAGATGCCCCATGGAGGCGCGCACCATGTACTTTCTTCCCAGATATTTCTCGATGGTCTTGGCCTTGGCCGGAGACTCGACAACGACGAGCGTTCTCTTTGTCTTCGTCTTGGTTCTTGTCTTTGCTTTTGTTGCCGTACTTGCTTTTGTTGCAGCCAAACCGTCACTCCCTCTCGGCACGCCTGTAGGCGTGCAGTTCATTTTCTATGATCAGTCCCTTGAGCTCCATCTGCAGGAGCGTGAAGGACAGACTCGGCATCTCCCCATCTGGGAGGCTCATGAGGATCTCATCCGCACTGAGCGGATGGTCAAACGACAGGACCTGGTAGATCCTGCGCTCGTCCGGCGTCATGCTCTTCTGCTTCTTCACCGCGACCTTCTGGACGAGCCCCATGTCCTCGAGGATATCGCAGGGCTTCGTCACGAGCCTTGCCCCCTGCTGGATCAGGTGATGGCAGCCCTCACTCATCTTGGAGAAGACACTGCCCGGCAGCGCATAGACCTCACGGCCCTCGCCGAGGGCGAGCTCTGCCGTGATCAGCGAGCCGCTGCGCGCGGCCGCCTCGACGACGAGCGTACCCTCGGACAGCCCGCTGATGATGCGGTTGCGCGCAGGGAAGAAAGCGGGCAGAGGCTGAACGCCCGGGCCGTACTCCGAGATGACGGCACCGCCGCTCTCTGCGATCTCCATGAGCAGGCGGCGGTTCTCCGCAGGATACGCCACATCGATGCCGCAGCCGAGCACCGCGACCGTGCGCCCCGTCTTGAGGGCGCCGCGATGCGACCTCGTATCGATGCCGCGCGCCGCGCCGCTGACGACGGTCAGGCCGGCAGCCGCCAGCTGCTCGCCAAACTCCAGGGCCAGCGCCTCCCCGTAAGGGCTCAGGCGCCTCGACCCGACGATCGCGACGCGGCGCGCCTCGGGCTCGAGCGTCCCGCGGAAGTAGAGCACGGGCGGCGCAGAGAAGATTTCCTTCAATAAATACGGATAGGACGCATCGCGGATCGTGCAGAGATGCACGCCGCGCTGCTGGCAGCTCTCGGCCAGCGATTCCGGCAAGTCGGGATACGCCCTGCGGAACGACTGCAGGGCCTCAACGAGTCCCTGCGGCATCCGGACCAGCCGGCTCATCTCGAGCGCCGGCATCTGCCAGAGCGATACGGTATCGCGGCCCGTCTCCAAGAGCAGGCCGAGCCTGCGGCTGCCGAACCCTGGGCACTGTGCGAGTGCCGCCAGATAGAAATCCTGCCTTGCATCCATTGCATCGCCTTCTTCCTGGTCTATACGTTATATCATCTTACCCAAAAACGAGATAATATGCAACCTCTCAGCGTAAAGTTTCAGAAAAATACACACGCAGTCTTGAAAAGAAAGGCCATCTGACAAGCAGACGGCCCATTATCACTCCGTGAACAATTCATCCCAATAGGCAAAGGCAAACATCAGGATGATCAGGAACAGCAGGAAGAGATCCCCCATGATTCCACCCCTTCCGGTAAAAAAAGTAAAAAAAGGGAGAGAGACGCTTGCCCCTCTCCGAAAAGATTACATGACGCGACGGGCACCGATATAGCAGGAACCCCAATAGGAACTGTACAGGGATGCAACCGATACACCCTGGCTCGACGATGCGTTGATGAAATCACCATCGCCAAGGTAGATGCCGACGTGCGACGCACCCGGTTCATACGTCGAGAAGAACACGAGGTCGCCTGGCATGAGCTCGCTCGTGGAAACCGAGTAGCCGACCTCATACTGTGCATCAGCCGTGCGCGGCAGATAGACACCGGCATTGGCGAACACATAGCGGACGTAACCGGAGCAGTCGAAGCCGTTCGGCGTCGTACCGCCGAAGACGTACGGGACACCAAGGTAGTTCATGGAATCCGATACGACGCGGCGTGCGATGGAGTTCGTCGTGGAGCTGACTGCCGGCATGGACTTGCCGAGCAGAGCGGCGTACGTGGAAGGACCGACAAGTCCATCTGCGTTGATGCCCTGCGTCATCTGGAAGCTCTTGACAGCCTCGACCGTTGCGGGCCCGTAGGCACCGTCTGCCGTGACGTCGTAGCCCAGATTGGCCAGCTGGCCCTGGATTTCTGCTACATCGCTGCCCTGATCTCCGACGCGGAAAGCGGAAGCCCCCGCCACCGAAAACCAGCACATAAGGATCATGGATACTGCGAAAATGATACGCATTGCTTTACTCAAAAAGCCACTCCTCTCTCTCTTCGCTTACGAGGTTAGCTGCCGGGTTAGGGTAGAGAAGACCACCCTCGCCTATTTCACCATGAAGGCCGCTTGGCCTGACACCGTGAGCCAGACGTTCACCCCAAAAAACTTGGTTCCCCCGCTCCTGGGCTGGACTCAGCTTATTCTTTTAGACCCATTTTAATTTATGATCATACGACAGGAGTCGTCGTACTTCAACCATGCACCTTCTGTTTTGAACCATTTCAAGGCTCGTTCGCTCTCATTTCTTTCAGGTTCTTTTCAGATTAGTCCCAGACATGAAAACAGGCTGCCAGAAGGGGCAGCCTCATTGCTTGCATCGTGTTATAAGTCGTCAATAAGCCGAGTTCTGTTCCGCTCACGCGGTGACAATCATTTATCTAGGCACGGCAGTTGCCTGCCGGCTCAAGCGACTCAACCCGGAAGGTTCCGCGGGCCGCATCATCCCTTCCCTATTTGGTCTTGCTCCATGTGGGGTTTACCGAAGCCAGCCAGTCACCTGACTGCTGGTGCGCTCTTACCGCACCTTTCCACCCTTACCTGATTGCTCAGGCGGTCTAAATCTCTATGGCACTTTCCCTGAGGTCACCCTCGCTGGACGTTATCCAGCACACTGCCCTGTGGAGCCCGGACTTTCCTCATCAGCCTCGAGGGCTGCCGCGATTGTCCTGACAACTTATATCAACAAAGCGAATTATAGCACTTTAGCACGAATCTGTCAAATCAGCTCCTAAACCGTCGCAAGAACGACGCCTTTTGCCGCGATGGCGGGACATTTGGCCTTTTCTTTTGGGTATATTTTCAGTATAATGAGTGTATACGATTGCAAATCTTCAGAAAAGACATTACGTCGTCCATCCACACCTCAGACAGAAAGAAGGAACTATTCATGAGCACACCACATATTGCTGCCGAAAAGGGCGAGATTGCTGAGCGCATCCTGCTGCCGGGCGACCCGCTGCGCGCCAAGTTCATTGCCGAAAACTTCCTCGACAATCCGAAGCAGTACACGTCTGTCCGCAATATCCTCGGCTTCACGGGCACCTACAAGGGCGTTCCCGTATCGGTCCAGGGCACGGGCATGGGCATCCCGTCCATCTCGATCTACGTGCATGAGCTCATCCATGAATTCGGCTGCAAGAAGCTCTTCCGCGTCGGCACCTGCGGTGCCATGCACCCGGATGTCCACCTGCGCGATGTGCTGATTGCCCAGGCGGCCAGCACGGACTCCTCCATCATCCGCAATATCTTCGGCGGTTCCATCAACTACTGCCCGATTGCTGACTACGACCTGCTCTCGAAGGCAGTTGCCAACACGAAGAAGCTCAACCTCAAGGCGACGGTCGGCAACATCATCTCGGTCGACCGTTTCTATGACGACGACATCGACAACGACAAGCTTCGCAAGTACGGCATCCTCGCCGTCGAGATGGAAGCGGCTGCGCTCTACACGCTCGCAGCCGAGGCACACGTCCAGGCACTCGCACTCTTCACGGTCAGCGATCACCTGCTGACGGGCGAGGCCTGCACGACGGAGGAACGCCAGACGTCCTTCAACGACATGATCAAGATTGCACTCGAGACGGCCATCGAAGACTGATAACCGACAAAATGGCAATAAAAAAACACGGACCAGATTGGTCCGTGTTTTTTATTGCCCATATGCTTGTGATCCTGTACTAAAGAAGCTCAGGCTTCTGCGAGGAAGGCCATGTAGCCCTTCTTCGTCTCGTAGATGTCAACCTTGCTCGTCGCTTCCCACGGGGCGTGCATCGAGAGAACGCCGACGCCGCTGTCGATGACCTGCATGCCGTAGAGGCTCATGATGTAGGCGATCGTACCGCCGCCGCCGAGGTCAACGCGGCCGAGCTCAGCCAGCTGGAAGTGGACATCGTGCTTCTCGAGCATGCGGCGGATCTCGCCGAGGTATTCGGCGTTGGCGTCGTTGGAGCCCGACTTGCCGCGAGCGCCCGTGAACTTGTTGAAGACCATGCCGCGGCCGAGGTAGGCGACGTTCTTCTTGTCATAGGCGCTGGCGTAGAGCGCATCGTAGGCACTCGAGACGTCGGACGAGAGCATCTTGGAGTTGGCGAGGCAGCGGCGCAGGCCGAGCTCGCTGTACTGGCCACAGGCATTCATGAGCTCCGCGAGGATGTTCTCGAAGAAGTGTGACTGCATGCCCGTGGCACCGACGCTGCCGATCTCTTCCTTATCGACGAGCAGGCAGCACGAGGTGCGCTTGCGCGCTCCGTCGCTCTCGAGCATGGCCACGAGGCTCGTGTAGGCGCAGACGCGGTCGTCCTGGCCGTAGGCAAGGATCATGCTGCGGTCGAAGCCGAGGTCGCGCGCGCGGCCGGCCGGCACGAGGACGAGCTCAGCCGAGAGGAAGTCCTCCTCCTCGATGCCGTACTGCTCCTCGATGAGCTTCAGGACGCCAGCCTTGACCGATTCCTTCTCGCCATCCTTGAGCGGGTAGTTGCCGACGAGGATGTCGAGGTCTTCGCCCTCGATGACCTTGGCGGCGTTCTTCTTCATCTGCTCCTGCGAGAGGTGGATCAGAAGGTCCGTCACGCAGAAGACGGGGTCGCCTTCTGCCTCGCCGATGCAGATTTCGACGACCGTACCGTCCTTCTTGACGACGACGCCGTGCAGTGCGAGCGGCAGCGTGACCCACTGGTACTTCTTGATACCGCCGTAGTAATGCGTGTCGAGATACGCGAGGCCGCCGTCTTCGTAGAGCGGGTTCTGCTTGACATCGAGGCGGCACGTGTCGATGTGCGCGCCGAGGATGGCCAGGCCCTGTTCCAGCGGCTCCTCGCCGATCTGGAACAGCACGATGCTCTTCTTCATGTTGACGGCATAGACCTTGTCGCCGGCCTTGAGCTTCTCGCCGGAACGCAGGACATCCTGCAGGTCGCGGTAACCGGCGCCCTCTGCCTGGCGCACGGCCTCTCTGACGCTCTCGCGCTCCGTCTTGCACGTGGAGAGGAAATCGCGGTAGCCAGCGGCCAGTTTCTCGAGCGCCTCTTTATCCGCCTCAGTGTACGAGGACCAGACAGACGCCTTCTCTTCTTTTGCCATATTCAATCCTTCCCTTCAAAGTATTCCATATTGTATCCAGCATTCAGCTGAAGTATTCGTCTAAGATCTCAACGAAATCCTCGCGCGTCACGGCCTTGTTGAAGCGGTCGCGCAGGATGGCGCCGTGCACGATGCCGCGCGTGTACCAGGTCGCGTGCTTGCGCATCTCGCGCGGGCCGACGTAGTCGCCCTTGTACTTGAGCAGCAGGTCGAGGTGACGCAGGATGACCTCAGCGCGCTCCTGCATCGTCGGGCCCGGCAGCCGCTCGCCCGTCTCGAGATAATGGGTGAACTGGCGGAAGATCCAAGGATTGCCCTGTGCGGCACGGCCGATCATGACGCCGTCGCAGCCCGTGACCGCGCGGATCTTGTCGAGGTCGTCGAACGTGCGCACGTCACCGTTGGCGATGACCGGGATCTTGACGGCGCGCTTCACTTCGCCGATGATCTCCCAGTCCGCATGCCCCGTGTAGAACTGCCCGCGCGTGCGGCCGTGCACGGCGATGGCATCCACGCCGGCTTCCTCCGCCAGCTTAGCCATCTCGACGACATTGACCGAAGCCTCGTCCCAGCCCTTGCGCATCTTGACCGTCACGGGCATCTTGACCGCCTTGCGGATGGCCGAGAGAATGGCGAATGCGCGCTCTGGGTCGCGCATCAGTGCCGAGCCCTCCCCGTTCTTGACGATCTTCGGCGCGGGGCAGCCCATGTTGAAGTCGAGGATGTCCGCCGTACCGAGCGCTTCGACAAAGGCGGCCGCCTCTGCCGCCATCTCTGGCGTGTTGGCGAAGATCTGCATGGCCAGTGGCCTTTCCTCTTGCTCCGACTGCAGCATGGCAAGCGTGCGCTCGTTGCGGAAATGGATGCCCTGTGACGACACCATCTCGGCAAAGCAGAGCGGGCAGCCCATGTCGTGCGCGATGATGCGGTAGGCCGTGTCCGTCACGCCGGCCATCGGCGCGAGAAACACCGGCGTCTTGAACGAAAACTCACCGATCTTCATGCGGACGTCCTTTCTGGTTACGCTCGTAGAGGACGCGCAGGCCCGTGAGTGTCAGGAAGTGGTCGATCTTGTCGATCGTGGCGGACTCCTTCGCGATCATGCGCGCGAGGCCACCCGTCGCGATGACCTTGACTTCCTCCACGCCATTCTCGCGCAGTTCCCGCTTGATGCGTCGTGCAATCTCATCAATCTGGCCGACGTAGCCGAAGATGATGCCCGCCTGCATGCCCTGGATTGTATTGCGGCAGATGATGTTCTTCGGCGGCACGAGCTCGATGCGCGGCAGCTGCGCTGCGCGCTGGAACAGTGCCTCCGAGCTCGTGCCGATGCCCGGCGCGATGACCCCACCGAGAAAGTCGCCGTTCTTCGCGACGACATCGAACGTCGTCGCCGTGCCGATATCGATGACGATCAGAGGGCCGCCGTACTGCTCGTAGGCGCCGACAACATTGACGATGCGGTCCGCCCCGATAGAACGCGGGTTCTCGTAGTTGAGGCGGATACCCGTCTTGATGCCGGGCCCGACGATCAGCGGGCGCAGGTGGAAGTAGCGCTCGCACATCTTGATGAACGGCACGACGAGCGGCGGCACGACGGACGAGATGATGATGGCATGGATGTCCGCCATCTCGATGCCCTGGTAGTGGAACAGGCTGTTGATGAGCATGCCGTACTCATCGCCCGTCTTCTGGCGGTCCGTCGAGATGCGCCAGTGCTTGCAGAGCTCCTTGCCCTCATAGGTGCCCATGGCAATGTTCGTGTTGCCAATATCTAGAACTAGTAACAAAAATAATCCTCCTGTTGTAGATGCTCTGTCTCAGTCCTGCTGCGGGCGGATGGAAACGTCGCCCGCGAGGACGCGGCGGCGCCCCTCTGCCGTATCGACGAGCAGTGCGCCGTCATCATCGATGTCGACGGCCTTGCCGACGAACGCCTCCTGTCCGCCGCCACGCGCATCGATGACGCGGACCATCTGCCCGAGCGTGATGCTGTAGCGGCGCCACTCCGAGAAGACCTCCGCGAAGCCCTCGCGCAGGATGGCATCGTAGAGCGCATCCATGTGCTCCAGCACCGCGCGGAAAAAGGCAGCGCGCGGGATTGTCTCGCCCTTGACCTGCAAGAACGAGGCCGCTTTATCGCGCAGCTCCTCTGGGAACTCCTCCTCGGCGATGTTGACATTGATGCCCGTGCCGATGATGACGTAGTGGATGCGCTCCATCTCGGCGCTCATCTCGGTCAGGATACCCACGAGCTTCTTGCCGCCCGCGAGCACGTCATTCGGCCACTTGATGCCGACCTTCATGCCAAAGTCCTCTGCTGCCTTTGCGACCGCGACGGCGGACAACAAGGTGCACTTCGGCGCATCCTGCGGCAGGAAGTCCGGGCGCAGGACGACGGAGAACCAGATGCCCTTGCCGGCCGGCGAGAAGAAAGAGCGTTCGAGGCGTCCGCGCCCCTTGCCCTGCTCCTCGGCGACGACGACAAGGCCATCGGGAGCGCCCTGCTGCGCCAGCCGCTTTGCCTCGAGATTCGTCGAATCGATGGTCGGATAGAAGCGGATCTCCGTGCCGATGCGCTTCGTATGGAGGCCATTCTTGATTTCCTCCGGGCGCAGCGTGTCCGGCGCACTCTGCAGGGAATACCCGCTGCGCGAGTGACTGACGATGTCGTAGCCATCGCGCCGCAGCTCCTGGATGTGTTTCCAGACCGCCGTGCGCGAGACGCCCAAGCGCTTCGCCATCTCCTCACCAGAAAGATACGAATCACCTGCTTCTCTGAGCAGAGCTAAGATTTTTGAGCGCAAAAACGCCACCTCCTCATTGTAACACCATTCCATTATACACCGTAGCGGGGCATAAAAAAAGCAGGGATTCTCGTCTGAGAATCCCTGCCCTCATGCCTTACTGGCTCACTTATCGTAATGCGTGACGTTGAATTTCGGTTCGGCTTCCTTCTCGTGTTCCTCTTCCGTTTCCTTCTCCGTCTCCTTGGCCTCTTCTGCCGGCTTCTCTTCCTGCTCGACAGGCAGCGGCGTCACCGCCGGCGTGCCCGAATTCGGCTTGTCATTCTCGTCCGGGTCGTCGGGATCCGTGATGTGGCCCGTCGTCAGGAGCTCTTCGAGTTCCTTCGCCGTCAGCGTCTCGCGTTCCATGAGCGCCTGTGCGATGAGCTCGAGCTTGTCGCGGTTCTCCGTGATGATCTTGCGGCAGGCCTCGTAGGCCTCTTCCATGTACTTGCGGACTTCCTTATCGATCTCGCTGGCCACTTCTTCCGAGTAGTTGCGCTGATGATTGAAATCGCGTCCGAGGAAGACCTGATGGTTCTGGCTCTCGCCGTAAGCGACAGGACCGAGCACATCGCTCATGCCGTACTGCATAATCATGCTGCGCACGATGCGCGATGCCTGCTGTATGTCCTGCGAAGCGCCCGTGGAAATCTCCTTGAGCACGACTTCCTCGGCGACACGGCCGCCCATCGCGACCTTGAGGCGGTCGAGGAGCTCGGAGCGTGTCGCGTAGTTGCGGTCTTCCTTCGGCAGCATCAGCGTGTAGCCGCCGGCGCGGCCGCGCGGGATGATTGTGACCTTGTGGACGGGGTCTGCGTGCTTGAGCATCATGCCGACGAGCGTGTGGCCGCCTTCATGATAGGCCGTCAGGCGCTTCTCTTCGTCACTCATGACGTGCGACTTGCGCTCCGGTCCTGCGATGACGCGCTCGATGGCCTCTTCCATCTCCGTCATGCAGACCTTGTGCTTATTGCGGCGCGCCGCGAGCAGGGCAGCCTCGTTGACGAGGTTCGAGAGATCCGCACCCGTGAAGCCCGGCGTGCGGCGTGCGATGATGTCGAGGTCGACGTCGTCGGCCATCGGCTTGCCCTTCGTGTGGACCTTGAGGATGGCCAGGCGGCCGCGCACATCCGGCTTGTCGACGACAATCTGGCGGTCGAAGCGGCCTGGGCGCAGGAGCGCCGGGTCGAGGATATCGGGGCGGTTCGTCGCCGCAATGATGATGATGCCCTCGTTGGCCGCAAAGCCGTCCATCTCGACGAGCAGCTGGTTGAGCGTCTGCTCGCGCTCGTCATGGCCGCCGCCGACGCCGGCACCGCGCTGGCGTCCGACGGCATCGATCTCGTCGATGAAGACGATGCACGGTGCGTTCTTCTTCGCCTGCTCGAAGAGGTCGCGGACACGCGAGGCGCCGACAC
>ERZ772860.864-NODE-864-length-24015-cov-5.501836_pt1 | contig 24015 bp, 22 predicted proteins | sample MGYA00511342_ERZ772860 | MGnify/ENA primary metagenome ERZ772860 (study PRJEB29015, sample SAMEA2737665) | human gut metagenome | biome: human gut; feature: human-associated habitat; material: faeces | place: China | collected 2012 ... | reverse complement strand
TGCAGGACGTAATTCGGTCTGATGAAGAGGTTGCTTAAAGTTGTAAACTACTGTATATTATATACAAGCTTTTGTTAGCATCTTCTTTCAAAAGCGCGAAGCTCTCCTAAAAAATAATACACAGCAAAGATCCCGGCGTACTGCTCATGCGCCGGGATTTTTGTATAGTTAATGCTCTTTTTTCATTACTTTTTTGTAACGAGCCACGTCTTCAGATGGGATGTTGAGCATCTGCATAGCCTTTTCCAAAGGCCAACCAGTATTCTTCATGAGATTTCTCAAAGATGCTTCTCGTTCCAGTGATCTTCCCTTTGAGATCCCATCCGAAACACCATCATCATAAATGCCTTCGCTCAGATTGCACATATTAATCAGATTCCTTTCGTCTTACGTTTCCGCTTCTCTCTTGCTAAGGTTGACCGGCTGATGCCAGTCATCTGTTCTACTTCCTTGAAGGAGTGCTCCTGCAGGAGAGTCATGGCATTTTCCAGCTGATAGGCCGTGAACTTCTTGGGCCGGCCTTCGTGAAAGTCAGGCTTCTCCTTTGCAATGGCCTTTCCTTCCTGCGTCCGTTGGACAATCATGTCACGCTCAAACTCTGCAAAGCCCATGAAAATCGTGCGGATGAGCTTGCCGGTCGCGGTATTGTCAATTACCCCCATATTCAAGATGTTGATCTTCACACCGCGCGCCCAAAGCCCGTCGATGATCTCTATGCCCTGCTTAGCACTGCGTGCGATCCGATCGAGCTTCGTCACGACGAGCGTGTCTCCATTGTGTATACGCTCCATCAGCTTATCGAACTCCGGCCGGTGACGCATCGTCCCTGTATAGGCATCAGAGTAAATCACTTCCGCACCATGATCGCGAAGCTCCTTCTGCTGCACTTCCAGCCCGTTGCCATTTGCATCCTGCCATCTGGTGCTGACTCTTGCATAGCCATAAATCATGCGATCGTCCTCCGCATTTTTGACAATAAGTTTTGATACTGTTCTACACCTTCATTTTACTAGGAAGAAATTTATGTGTCAATACTGTCAAGTTTTGGCATCCGGCAAGGTAGTCAACTGTATCATTTAGTTTGTTATTCGTCGCTATGCTTAGCTTCATGGCGTTTGCGCTGGTTCCTCTTAGCGACATAGACACGATCATCCGGGCTCTGTATGGTTGCCAGAAGCCGCTGGATGGTGCTGGTGCTCATCCCTGTATCGGCTGCTATGCCGCGGTATGTCTCGCCGCGCTGACGGCGGCGCAGAAGTTCCTGAGCCGTATGTCTGGTATACTTTGCTGGCCGTCCCGGACCATCGTGCTGCTCAACGACCTTGAAGCTGGATGGCAGCAGGAAGAATGCAAGCTCCTGTTCGTGGCCAGGCGGAATCTGGATGGAGGTCATCTCGTCGCAGCCCTTGGCCAGTAACCGGAAAGAACGGAGCTCTACCCGTCCTGTGCTTTTTAGTACAAGGAGTAGGCTGCCTGTCTCTACGTTCCGTCCTGGGACGGATGAGAGCACGTAGACCGGGGCCTTAACCTTCTTTATGAATGCGTGCAGCTTCGGCCAGTGCGAAAGCGTGATGCTCTTTGGGTCAAACTCAATTAGCTGCGATACGCCGTTGATCATGCCACATCCCTCATTTCCGTTTGTTTATCAATGTATCTATAATAACATATTTATAGATATATATCTAGTAAATATTGACTAAGCGGCATGGGGAGAGGTATAATATATGTAGGCAAAAAGATGCGAGTCTATTGACATCGAACATGCAAAAACCCCTCGGAGCGGCCACTCCGAGGGGTTTTCTATTCCCTTTTTGGTCACAGCAGGGCTTAGGCTGTAGGCTAGTTACCATGATGATCTCCGTCTAACCATTTGATGACGTAGTGGCAAACTACGCCAGCCACAACAGAGACTAAAAAAGATACGAGCAAATCTGCCATCGAACAACCCCCTTTCCGTACCAGTCTAGGGGCGGTAACATCAACAGTATAGCATCAATCTGATTCGGATGGAAGATGTATGTATCTGTAATTTTTAGATTTTAGATACATATCGTCATAAAAGCCCATCTGCCTTGTGACAGATGGGCTTTTGAGATTCTTGACGAAGACTACCTGCCCAGAATGGGCAGGTCAAAAAGTCTTTGGGGCTTTTTACCAAAACTCCGGTGAAACGTTTGTCTTCGTACGGCTTTATGAAGACAGGCCAAAGATCTGGATTGTTGTTGATGTGGTTGATGGTGTCACTCCAGATCTTTCGCCCTAAGTAATTGTAAAGTTCTTTGGGGTAGCCGAGGCTGGGGATGGGAAGATTAAGGGCTGTGAGCCTTTGTCGAATCATACCGATGTGCCCAACAACTATATCGCATTTTTCTGCTGTTGATAATTGATCAATATGAGAAAAAGGGACAAGCTCAAATCCCATTTCTTTAAAACCAAGATAGGCACAGTAAATATTTAAATTTCTTGGTATGCCATTGTTAAAAGATTGAATAAATATTTTCATATTAAACCTTCTTTCCATTAGAATGTGTTGTGCTTTTTTTACATGCTGTTGAATTTCCGCTTTATAGGAAAGAAAGTGATTATTTTCTTTTATAGTATTCTCTCCTAATTCTTAATTAGAACAAAATAGGATAAATTTATTTTATATGAAAAACAGCAGTTTACAGCTTTTTGAAGCACAATAAAATCGCATAGCTTCCTGATGGTGTATAATGAAATCGCTAAACCACACTAACACCCAAGAGAAAGGCTATGCGATGACTTCATTATACACCGAGAACTCCGTGATTGGTAGACTCCTGACGATTTTTTCTTCTTTGTTCCACTCTGCGACGAGGCCGACGCGCCATCTGTTGGCGTGGCTCCTCATCGCTCAGCTGGCTCTGGAGTCACCTTCGTCGGTGCGTTGCCTGTTCCGGCAGTTCCTGTCGAAGCAGACGGATGCGTCGCTGAACAGTTATTACCGCGCTCTTGGCAATGGGCTCGTCACGGATGCATCCATTCGCCGGGCCTTGACGCTGCGAGCGCTTGCCATAGTGCCGGAGGCGCTACGGCAGGAGCCTATCCTGCTCAGCGTGGATGACACGACCATTGCCAAGTGGGGCAAGCATTTCGACGGTGTGGGCATTCTGTACGACCATGCCAAGCACGATGGCAAGTTCTATTTCAATGGCCATGCCTTTGTCAGCCTGACGATGAGCGTGCCGGTTCTCCACGAGAGCGCGGGTAAGCAGCAGATCCGGTATATCGCGGTGCCGATTGGCTACGTCATGAGCAACGGCGAGGCCTCGAAGCTGACGCTTGCCTGCCAGCTCCTCGATGAAGTCATGCCAATCCTTGAAAGACGACAAGTCATCCTGCTCTTCGACAGTTGGTACGCCAAGCGCGAGTTGCTCGCACATGCTCTCAGCTATCCGAATCTCAACGTGATCTGCAATGCACGCCACGATACGGCCATGTTCGAGTTGCCGGATTCGACGGCAGGCCGTCGCGGCCGTCCACCAAAGTACGGTAAACGCTTGATACTGGACGAGATTGCCAATGATCTCACGAATTACCTTTGCCGGATGGACAACTATTTTGTTGATCACCGTCTGGTGAAAACGCGCATCTTTGGCGACCATACCGTCCATGCCTATGTAACGCTGAGCAAGAGCGGCTCGTAGCGTCTCTTTTTCAGCACCGTAGATCCGATGGCCCTGCACATGAGCATTGCTTGGCAGGAGAACAAAGGGCTCCGCAACACCAGCTCCAAGCATATGGCGATTTACCCGTTCAAGCTCTACAAGCTCCGCTGGGGAATTGAGACGAACTACTACGAGCAGAAGATGTTCTGGGAGCTCGGCAGCTACAAAGTTCGCACAAAGACCGCGATTGAGCATCTGCTGAACCTGACGAATGCGGGGCACGCTCTCATGAAAATCCAGCCGTACGAGGATGAGCGGCTGAGCGCCTACCGTGACAAGAGCCCGCAAGAGCTGTGGCACGCGCTGAGCCAGCAGATCTACAAGGAAGTATTTTTCGCCACTTTGGTGTCCAAAGCCCAAAGTAGCATAAATTCAAGCGCTCTGCTCAAAGCCTTGCAGGCCTTGGCCTGGGGCGATGAGCAAGCGGCTTAAAAGCTGTAAACTGCTGTCCTGTAATATAAGATATGATATGGTATCCTAAAATCAAGTGATGCTGGGCCAATTTTTGTTTCGTTTTGCTCAAGGAATATTCTACATCCCAAAATGGACGGTATTCTTGTCGCATCCTGCCTCCTGGCCAATTGATCTGGCGGTTGGATCCTGCAGAAACAGGAGCACCAGCAGGTCCCTGCAGCAAGCCAGTGGCAGAAACCATCTCTCTACCGCTGGCAAAAACAGGGCAGATGTGGTACAATCAAGACAGAAATAGCGGCCGATATTCTCGCGTTGGACCCGCCGTTCAGTTTTTTAGACTTTGGGACGTTCCGAGCTTAAACGTTGATCAGTTATTGCTACTTAAGTAGCGCAAGGATCGCCACAAACACCTGCAAAAAGCCAGCACAAGGGCTACTTTTTCGTAAGTCGTCATGGTCATCACCTCCCCGCGAACGGGGACCCGACCATCGATCGCCGATACTAGTATCCATGTCGCTGGCTTTTTGCATCTTAAGGCTGTTCAAGAATGGAGCAATTAGACATGCCAAGAGATCCGTGGTATAAGAACGAGGAAACCGATAAAATTTGGTGGAAAGATACCGACTATATCGGTGAATTCATTTTCAGTTTTGACAAGCAGCACGAATACAACCTGTTCCAGGACTATCCGTACAAGCTCACAAAAGAGGAAAAAGCGCTTTTCGATCAGGAGAACCCGCATTGGCGAGACTTCTTTGCAGATCGTCAAACGTGAGGCCTATGCGCAAGCATCTTGCAGCAATGCAAGATGCTTGTCTTTTTGCCATACTGCAGTACCTTGTACCTTGCCTACCTTTCATGAAAAATGCCCTCCGCGGTGACCAAACCGCAGAGGGCATTTCCTTTGGATGAAGCAATGTCTACCTCAAATTCTGCTCTTATTATAGCACAAGCTCGGGAAATGGACCATCATCATCACTTCACTTTGAACACTTCTATAGAACCGTATACATACGATGCAGCATAGCCGCGTACGTCGATCCCTTGGTAACCCTCTTTTTTTCAGATTGGACCTCAACTACAAATCAGGCGCTGATACCTGCCAATCAGTAGGCAGATGAACGCAAAGGGTCAAGAAAAAGCGCCCCATGTTGCCAAGTGCAGCAGAGGCGCTCTTGCATGTTGACTCAATTGATCCGGTAGTACCGCGTCGACCTTCCGGCTCTTTCTCGAACGAGCTCGCCAGCCTCCACTAGCTTGCGCAAGGACGATTCGATTGAGCTGACGCTCAAAGAGGGGCATAGCTCTCGGATATCCTGCTTCGTGAAGCGGCCTACCTTATTCTTAATCGCCAGCCTTACGGTCTCCAATGCCGAGCGCTTGGGTTCGATTAACGTGACACGGTCTTCGAAATCCTTGTATGCAGCCAGGATAGTGCCGAGCAGGTATTTGATGAATGGCACAGAATCTTCCTTACCTTCATGCCATCCTTCCTGAGAAGCAGACAGTGCTTCATAGTACAAGTCTTGGTATCCCTACGCTCGTAGCGAAGCGCATAGGGATGCCATCTCTTCATCTATGGGACTCTCTACTTGTCCTACTTCGATGATTTCGTCTGCTTCTCTTTCAAAATATGAAAGATGATCTTTTGCATACTTTCACGCCACTCGTCATTAGCAAGGCACCAGTTTCGGTAGCATTGCTCATTGTACATGCAGAGATTATCGCAGATGAACGCATCGATTCGTTCCCGCAGCTCATCGTCATCGCTCGGCACCTCGTATTCATCGATGCATTCAATCTCGCTCGGATTACGCAAGGCGAAGTCCAACATCTTCCCATGGCCGACTTTCAGATAGCGATACACCTCGGCGAAAAAGGATAGGTTATCTCCTACCTTGTAGGCTTCAAATCCCTTGCCGCTCATCCAAACGTGATCTTCTTTGCTCGTAAAGCCAGTCCCGTCCTCATATATCCCTTCAATCAAGATTCTGGAGAAGCATATCAGATTGCGCTCCTTGTTCCATCTTTCAATGCAACCTGAAAAGCGAGTCGTAATGGATGCATAATAGCAAAACTCAAATCCCTGCCTGCATTCTTTAGCGTGCAGATGCTGTAACTCAAGGAAGTCGTCGTATGACAGATTCTTACCGCCAACCACGGACTTCCAGCAGTCTCTTCGAAAATCGATAGTACCCCATTGCGACATAGCGATAAAGCCCTGCCGTTTGCCTTTCTCCTTGAGTTCGTTCCATTTGTCCTGTTCATTCTGCTGGTTCATATCCATACCTCCGATTGATAAGGGCTGCCCCATTGCAGCCTGACAAATCAATCGATACAGAGCTTCATGTCATCACGAATCAGGAGTGACTGCTGCCACCTACAGAAAGGGAGGTCTGTCGTTTCTATTATATCATGCCGGCATCTGGCATGGTACTGCAAAATACGATCAACACCATCCTTGTCAGGCAGATACCAGTATGCAAGCAAGAAAATATTTGCCAAACACGACAAAGTCCTCTATCATAGGGGATAGAGTTATCGACTTTATTCGTATTTTCGTCTGGATCTATAAAAAAAGTAGTCTATCGACTGCCACGGCAGGATGGATGATATCAGACAGGAGGCGTTCCTATCGTATACATACTAACTGCATTAGCCTTTCAGCTTGGCATGGCAATCCTAGTTGCCTGGCTGGCAGGCAGGAAGAACCGCAATGCAGGGCTTTGGTTTTTCTACGGATTCATCTTCAGCCTGATTGCCTTGCTTCATGTCCTGCTGGTGCCGAAGAAGAGAATCACGGAAGTTGTTCTTCCGCCTGTTAAGCCAGTCGTTCCGCAGATTAAGCCGATGGAGCAAGTGAAGCAGATTCGTGAAATGCCACATGAATATTGAATGACGGAGTGAAACGATATAGATAGATAGAAGATGTTTGAAAATGATGTCCGAAGAAGATATTAAATGCTTCGCTGCTGGTAGGATGCAAAAAGAAATCTATCTTGCTGCAGCCAATGCTTCCGAAAAATAGACTCCATGTATGATACATTATTGGAACTTTCTCGTTGCACAGATGCCTGGGAAGCACGTGCTCTAGAATATGAAGGCAGGTATTCTACCCTTATGAAGCGCTTTGATGCCCTACAGAAGGAAAATGCAGATTTGGTCAAGACCAACGCCGACCTTGTACGGGCAAATATGGAGCTGATCCGCGCGCTATCCCAATATCCCTCTGCAGAAAGCTCATCCCACGAAGATCAGCAGTCGGATCATTGCTGACACGAGTCTTGTTGCAAAGACATCGATATACAATAACCTCAAAATTCACCGGGTGAATATCCTTCATCTAAGTAAAGGAAATTCACCCGGTGAATTTTGGCAGCAAAAGACGGCATCCCTGCGCACTTATCAAAGTGCATAGGGATGCCGTCTTTCATCTGCAAAATCTAAACGGACATCGAAAAATAGGCAACAGGCTCATCATTTCACCGTCCAATCTTCAATCGGTCCACACAAGGTCTACCTACCCGGCGCTCACAATCTACTGCAGGTTCTGCCAGGCAGCCTGCAGCCGCTCGATGATGGCTTCGCGCATGTCTGCAGGGGCGAGGACTGTCGCGGCGGCGCCGAGGGAGAGGATCTGCTGCAGGATTTCATAGCGGTCGAAGTCGTAGTAGTAGAGCTGCATGGTGTAGGTGTCGGAGTCTTCATCGTAGCTGGCCTCTTTGTCATAGGAAGCGAACATCATGAAGCAGCGCTCGACGGCGTTGTTCTGGCGTTCGATGCGCAGGATCGCGCTCTGGCGGCGGCTTGCGAGGAACTGCTGGAAGGCTTCTTCGGTACCGGCAGGGATTGGCGCATCAAGGCACTGGACCGACTCGAGGCTCGCGACGCGCATCTTGATGGCGCGTGCCTCTTCTGCCTGCCAGATGATGAGATAGAAGCGATTGGCCACCGCGTCGTATTCGAGGCGGCAGGGCGAGCAGATGCCTTCGTGAAGCTTCCCTCTGCTGTCGCGGTTGGCGTAGGCGAGCTGGTGCTTCTCGCGCAGGGCCTGCCAGATGGTTGCGAGGCGCGCCTGCAGGGCCATGCGGTCATCGCCCTGTTCTTGCACGATCTGCCAAATTTCGCGCGGCCACTCGGGGATGATGGCGAGCTTTTGGAGCAGCTTCTCGCGCAAATCAGCGGGCAGCAGAAAGTCGGCACCTGGGTCCTCAAGCATCGCGCGGAGCCAGATGAGCTCCACTGTCGTCGCGCGCGGAGCAATGGCTTTATCGAGAAAGAGATCCGCCGTGCCATCGGGCTGGAAGAGGAAAATCGTGTCGATGAGCTCATTGGCCCGTTCGAGGCTGCCCCAGTCGAGATTCGGTAGCTGCTGCAGGATGTCCGTGCGCGTCATGCGCTCCCCCGATGCGATTGCGTTGATGATGCGGCAGAGCGCCAGGAAGAGATCCGAGTGGAGCTCATGGAAGATTGGGGCGTATGCCATAGTGTTTCAGTGCCTCCTCAATATCTTTTTTCATGCGTTCGGCGAGATGTGCAGGACCGTCTTTCTCGACACGCACAACGGGGTAGAAGGTCCGGAGCCACGGCATGAGCTTGAGATCGTCGACCGTCTCAAGCGTAACGTGCAGCGTGCCCTGACCGTCGTCGTGGAGGACAGCCTCGGGCTCATGCTCCCGGATGCGATAGATGAGATGATTGCGTCCGCGCTCGTCGTCATAGCGGAAGGCAAGCTGCAGTTCATGGCGCTCTGGCGGCGTGACTTCGGGCTGATGCTTGGCGGCGCGCGCAGGCTGGACACCCTGCATGAGGTCGATGCGGTACGACTGCGCAATCGTGAAGCGCTTCGAGACAGCGCGGCGCTTGCGGACGGCGAGCAGGTATTGGCGGCCCGATTCGAAGTCCGTGACGAGCCGCAGCGGGATGGCCACGACACCCTTGCCGCGATAGCTGAAATGCACGGCGCGGCACTCCACGATGCAGCAGGCAAGCGCGTAGAGTACATCGTCGTCGAGGATGCGCGTGATTGTCATGTGCTTGAACTGGCATGGCACCTCACCGCAGTGCGCCTCTGGATAATGAGCGCGCAGGCTCTGTTCGAGGAAGTAGCCGGGCATGCCCAGCAGCGAGACATTGCGGTAAAAGGCGATGGCCGCCAACAAGGATTCCACCTCATCTGTGCGCAGGTCTCCAAGAAAGTCGGGTACAAGCCGGTAGCCGTAGCGGCCGCTCTCCTCGCGTCGCTCCAATAGCCCCTGCTCCGTCAGATTGCAGAGATAGCGGTGCAGCGTGCTGCGGCTGATATCCTCGACCAGTTTCGGGAAGGGCCGGTCCGTCGGCACGAGCTCATACTGCAAGAGCGTCGTCTCGTCGATAAATCCACCATCACCAGAGGCACCATCCTCAGCGCAGGCAGAAGCGTTTGTGCCGACTGCACCTTTCTCAAGGTCAGCAGCTTTGCTCGAGAAAACCTGCAACAGGCAGAGCAGCGCAAAGGCCGCCGAGCTCTTTAACGACTTGATGGCATACGTCCGCGCGAGATCATTGAACGCGCTATGATACGAATCGCCTTTGAGACTGTGGATCTCACGATGGCCCTGCCGCACTGCCTGCAGCCTGTCCTCCGGCAAGAAAAACCGCACCCGCGCCCAGTTGTCCTCATAACTCCGCGCGCTTTGCCCCAATTGCCGCGCTAGATATTGTTTATGATAGCAGCCATACGAGATATATCGCAGGAACATCCGCAGCTTGTCGTAATCCGCGATGTACTTGTTCCAACCGCGGCGCTTCCTGCCTGCCATACCATCATTCTCCTTCCAGTCATTTGCCATGTTCGATCATTCCTTCTTATTTTAGCACAGGTCCAGCAACAGCCGTTAGCCCCGCGGCGAAACTTCACAGGTTTTTTGACACGAAAGCCATCCTCATTTCTTCTACAATGGACATGCCAACGAAAGAGAAGAAAGAGAAAAGAAGGAAAGGGGACCTGCTTCATGGAAGAACTGCTGTATCAGCGCGTTTTCGAAAAAACGTATGGCCCATCCGACACGGTGGACGGTCTGCTCGACTTCGCGGAGACCCTCCGCGTGCGCGAGGCGGTGCAGTCGCTGCGCCAGAGCTATCAGCCACAGCACGCTGATGAGGCCTGCGTAAGCCGCTATCATACCGATGAAAACCGCAAGGCATACATGCTCGCTTACTATCCGTATTACGTCGAGCCTGCCTGCCGCGTCGTCCGCGACTATGTCATCCCGGCCTTGCAGGAACGTCAGCCGTTCTACCCGGTCCTCAACTTGGCCTTCTTCGCTGGTGGGCCGTGCCCCGAACTGTACGGTACGCTCAAGGCTCTACGTGGCGCACAGTTCCACGACAGGACAGCCGTCACCATCCTCGACTGGGAGCGCGGCTGGAAGAGTGAGCAGCGGATCAGCTGGCAGCTCTGCAAGGAAGATGGCTTGATCCATCGCGGCGATGAGGGCAAGCTCATCTATCGCTGCGACAACCTCCTGCCATGCGAGCAGTGCATGCACGGCAGGACCTGCCGCCAGCGCATCCACGAGCAGGCCGACGTCTACTTCCTGCAGAACTATCTGAGCCATGTCGAGCCAGCGGAGCAGGAGACGTTCCTCAGCAAGATGCGCGCCACGGTGGAACAGGCCAAGCCCGGCGCGGTCTTTGTCATCATCGACCTGCAGTATGCAGGCAGCAAGGCCATCATACGCGAGCTGGCCAATCGCGTTCAGGCGGAGTGGGACGTGCCTGCCGATATCATCGGTACGAATCTCTTTTCAGGCGGCGCACCAGCCTGGAGCCGTTGCCCCTACGAGATACCCGCAGAGGTGCAGGCCAAGATTTTCCGCGGCGATAGCGGATTCTTGCCCAAGAAATGGACGCGGTACTACTACCTCGTCCTGCAAAAACAATGAGAAAGGAAGAAGCCTCTATGATCATCAGTGCCAGTCGCCGGACGGATATTCCGGCTTTTTATACACCTTGGTTCATGAATCGCGTCCGCGCGGGATTCGTCGACGCCATCAACCCATTCAACCGCAAGCAGGTCAGCCGCATCTCGCTGCGGCCGGAGGATGTCGACTGCATCGTCTTCTGGACGAAAAACGCCGCGCCGATGCTGCCATATCTCTCGGAGCTCGACGCGAAATACCCGTTCTACTTCCAGTTCACCATCACGCCGTACGGTCATGACGTCGAGCCGGGCCTGCCCGACAAGCGTGAGGTCATCCGTACGTTCCAGCAGATGTCACAGCAGCTCGGCAAAGAGCGCATGGTCTGGCGCTACGACCCCATCCTGCTCAACGACCGCTACACCATCCGACAGCATCTGCACGACTTCGCCGCAATGCTTGAGCAGCTCGCGCCGTACACCGACCACTGCGTCATCAGCTTCCTCGACCTCTATCGCAAGACGGAGCGCAACACAAAGCCGCTCGCACTGCACCCGCTCGGCGTCCCCGAGATGCAGGTGATTGCCGAGAGCTTCGCGCGCCTGGCCAAAGGCTCTGGCGTTACTCTGCAGTCGTGCTCCGAGGCAATCGACCTCGACGCCTACGGCATCGAGCACGGCGCCTGCATCGACAAGGACCGCATCGAGAAAGTCATCGGCGCGCCCATCGACGTCAAGAAAGACCCGACTCAGCGCGAAGTCTGCCACTGCATGAAGAGCGTCGATATCGGCCAGTACGACACCTGCCTGCACCGCTGCCGCTACTGCTACGCCAACACCAACGGCCGCATGGCCGAAGCCAGCTTCGCCGACCACCACAGCGACGCCAGTATCCTCTCCGGCACCCTGCGCGGCGACGAGACCATCACCGCACGCAAAATCACGCACCTCAAGATCCAGCCGACAGCTGAAAGCCAGATGGATTCCCTGTTCTGATAGGATTGTCCATCCCGACATCAAAAAAGCACGTACTACAGTTTTGTAGCACGTGCCCTTTGTTATGCCTCATAATTTCGATGTCTTCAGTGCTCACATCAATTTCTTTTCATCCTGTGAAAGGCTCTCCGTCAACATCTTTTTGATCATCAGGGTATGGGATAATTTCACTTGGTACGATCCAAAAAGCGTGAATCGGTTATCAGCGATGGCAGGCAGTTCTTTGATATCCTGTTCGACCTCAGAAGCCTCTAAGGCCGAAACATCGCTTTCCAACGGCTTGGAGGTATCGATAGGTTGTTCAGATGCGATTACGACTCGATGCGCTTCTTGCATCGAGTCTGAGAGCCCTGCCCCGCAATTCGAGCAGAATTTAGCGTGATCCGGCATCTTGCTACCGCAGTTCTTACAAAACATCTAGAACATCTCCCTTCCGGAAATCCTTTCACTCGGCAAAGAAAATTCACCCGGTGAATTTTCTAGGTCCAGCAGCAGATCGTTCCATCATAGATACAAGAGCAAAAGAGATTGCCCTCAGCTATTGCCAAAATGCAATCCATCACTCGTGGAAACCTACTGAGGGACGTGTCCTCTTTATTATACCCGAAAAAAGCTTGCAAGGCTAGTCATGTCATCCAGGAAATAGACACATGAGTCCAACCAGCGGGCAAATTGCTTATAATCTTACAAACTAGCGCAATATATATAGCTATTCTGTATCACTGCGGATGACATCCTTCATTTAGGTAAAGGAAATTCACCCGGTGAATTTTTATCCTGCTCGTGCAGCGCCTCAAGATCTGTTCAGAAAAAAATAGCCAGCTCCGCGGCATACTAGATGCACCGGCGGAGCTGACTGCCCTTTCTCTGCGAAAGCCATCAGTCCAGATAGCCCATCTCGATCTCGTCGACCTTGTTGTTCTCGATCTCGAAGACTAGGCCGATACTCTTGTCTTCATCACAATAGTAGATGTACTTGTCGCCGCGAATCTTGTCGGGCTCGCCATAAGCTGCCTTCACGGCATCAAGGGTGGAGCCGACTTCGATGCCGGCAGCTGTCTTAATGCCATTATGGCGGGAAATCTCGATGTGGCGCACATAGCCGTCTACAAACTTCAATGCGAAGGAATCACCGTACTCGTATTCCGTGACCTCGCCATTCCACAGCGAATGGTGTTTCGTCTCTACCTCTGTCGGCGTGCCGTATACCTGCTGGACATAATCCGCGGAAGCGCCGTACTCAATCCCGCCAGCAACAAGCGCTGACGACGGGACAGCAGCCGCGCAGATTGTCGTGCTCATCGTCAAGACAGCACCAACAGCCAGTGAAGGAATCCATTTTTTCATCAAAATCATCTCCCTTTTCATGCACTCAATAGAATAATTTCTTTTATTCAATATACATTATCTATATGAAATCTACATGAAACAGCGACTGCGCTCAAAGAGGATACCGCTCTAACACGGCCATCATAGCTCGTTTCTCGGCGATCGCGTCTTCCAGGTGGAAGACGGCGAAGCGATGGCCGCTCTCTTTGGTGTAGATCTTCTTCATGATAGGGTAGCCGGGCTGGTTGAGCGCGAGTTCCGACAGGGCTGTACTTTCCTCAAAGACCGCACGGCCGTAATAGCGGAAGAACTGCTTTCCCTTGCCGATCAGGCCAGAGATCTCTACGAAAGGGTTCGCCTGCATCTGGCGGTAGACGTCTTTCATGGCACCGACACCAAAGTAATTGATGCCGTTGGCCATCATGTGGAAGCTGATTGGGCGCGACTTCGGACGGCCATCCTCGATGGTGTTGAGGAAGAACGCACCGCTCTCTTCTACACACTGGTCAAGCCAGGTCGCGATGCGTGCTTCGATTTCTTGACGGGATTGCATAGTTCACCTCGTGCAGATCAGAACATCGTATTGTTGTTTTCGGCTTTCTCGGGAATGTCCTGGATGACGTCCCAATGCTCGACAATCTTTCCATCCTTGACGCGGAAGATATCGACGGCAGCCTGGCCGCGATCTTTGTCATTGAGCGTGATGTGATTGTGGATGAAGACGAGATCACCGTCCGCACCGATGTGCTTGATCTCCGCCTTGCTCTGCGGGAATTCCTTAAGGAAGCCCTCGATACCATCCTCGAAGGCCTGACGCCCATCCTGGAAGCCCGGATTGTGCTGGATGTAGTCAGGAGCCGTCATCTCATCGATCACAGCCGTATTGTGCTTGTTGAACACTTCATTCCAGAAATACTCGACCATCTGCTTGTTGTCCGTGAACGTCGGCACCTTCGCCGCTGCAAAAGCCGGGCTGACCGACATCGCCGTGACAAGACTCATACCGAGCAGCATCGCCGTGATTTTCTTCTTCATCTTCATAAATATCCTCCTCAATGGTTCTTCTTGATCTCGTCTTGCATCTCTAGGAACAAGTCCTTCAGTGTGACCTGCTGCATCTCACTGAGCAGCAGTGCTTTCCAAGCCTCTAGATGGCCGTCCAGTACGCCCTTGATGGCACCGCCGACAGGGCAGTTCGTATTGGGATGCTCGTGCATGTGAAACAGCTCCTCATCGGAGTCCTCGACTGCCTCGAAAATATCCCGCACCGTAATGGCTTCGGGAGCCTTCTTGAGGCAGGCGCCGCCGACACCGCGACGAATCTCGATGAAGCCGGCCTTCTTCAGCAGTTGTAGCGTCTTGCGGATGTTGACCGCATTGACGCCGGTCGTATCGGCCAGCACCTCAGAGGTGACTTTCTCTTCTTCCTCGTACTCCTCCAGATAGAGCAGGATGTGGATAGCTACACTCATGCGACTGGAAAATTTCACTGGAATCACCTTTCTCTGCAAGAGTTGTTGTTCGATTGACTACATCATATCATAGTATCGTTGTTGTGTAAAGAGCAACAACGATGTTTTATCCTTCATTTTGTAAAGGAAATTCACCCAGTACATTTTTTTAGCACTAACATATTGACATCCATCTATGTATATCCTATAATAAACGCATAGAAATTCATCAATATGACATAGCCAGACAATCAGAATGGAGACGCCTGATTTTTCTTCTAGTCTATATATTGATGTATTTGAATTTATGAATAATACGGATTAACGGAGGGATTCTCATGAAGAATATCGAAATTTTTGAACCTGCTATGTGCTGCTCTACCGGACTTTGCGGTGTGAGTGTTGATCCAGAGTTGCTGCGGATCTCCACGGTGCTGAACACGCTGAAGGAGAGAGGCATCGAGGTCAAGCGCTACAATCTCACCAATGCCCCGATGGAATTCGTCAAAAATAAGGTGGTCAACGAATTCGTCAAGGTCTATGGAGCAGATCGCCTGCCCGTTACCGTAGTGAACGGGGAACTCGCCATTTCCGGCCGCTACCCGACCAACGAGGAATTCACCGAATGGCTGTCTCTGCCGCAGGATCTTCTCGGCAAGCAGGAGTGCTGTTGTGATGGAGGATGCTGCTGATGGAACCATTTGCACTGAGCAAGCTCCATCTGACGCAGTACCTGTTCTTCACCGGCAAGGGTGGTGTCGGCAAGACCTCTACCGCCTGCGCAGTGGCCACCAGCCTTGCAGACAGTGGCAAGCGCGTGCTGCTCGTCAGCACCGACCCTGCCTCCAACTTGCAGGACGTCTTCGCCATGGAGCTTCATAGCAAACCGACGCCGATCGCAGAAATGCCGGGACTTTCTGCGGCCAATCTGGACCCCATCGAAGCGGCAGCAGAGTACCGCGAAAGCGTGATTGCCCCCTATCGCGGGGTTTTGCCGGATGCGGCAATCGCCAACATGGAAGAACAGCTTTCCGGCTCCTGCACCATCGAGATCGCAGCCTTTAACGCATTTGCCAACTTCATCACGGATGAAACCATCCAAAAAAGCTACGATCACATCATCTTCGACACGGCCCCCACAGGGCACACGCTGCGGATGCTGCAGCTACCGTCCGCATGGAGTAATTTCATCAACGAGAGCACCCATGGTGCTTCCTGTCTTGGGCAGCTGTCCGGTCTGGAAGAAAAGAAAGCCGTCTATAAAACGACAGTTGATACCTTGGCAGATGGCAGCAAGACCATGCTGCTCTTAGTGACACGACCAGAAACCGCGCCACTACAGGAAGCCAATCGCGCCTCCTGCGAACTGCGGGAACTTGGCATCCAGAATCAGCTGCTGATCGTCAACGGCATGCTCATGCAGCATGATGATGCGCTATCCTCCGAGCTGTACCGAAAGCAGCAAGCCGCTCTTGCCGATATGCCTGCGGAACTGAAAAAGCTGGCACAATACGCCGTGCCGCTTCGCGCGTATCCCATCACCGGCATTGCCAACATCCGCGCCATGCTGACAGAGGATCACTTCGAGCAGCAGCAGGCTGAGATTGATCGGACAAAGCTGCATCGGCTGAACGACCTCGTGAACAGGCTGGACGCAGAGAACAAAAAAGTCATCTTCACCATGGGCAAAGGCGGCGTCGGCAAGACAACGATTGCCGCCGCGATCGCGCTGGGACTTGCAAAGAGAGGCAAGAAAGTCCATTTGACGACCACCGACCCAGCCGCACATCTGAAATTCGTCCTGTCCGAACAGGATGGCATCACCATGAGCCACATCGACGAAGCAGCCGAACTGAAAAAGTATCAGGAAGAAGTGCTGTCAAAGGCACGGCAAAACGGCCTGTCTGGCGAGGATATTGCCTATATCGAAGAAGATCTTCGTTCTCCCTGCACACAAGAGATCGCCGTGTTCCGCGCCTTTGCCGAAGTGGTGGAGAAAGCAGACGATGAGATCATCGTAATCGACACCGCACCCACGGGCCATACGCTGCTACTGCTGGAATCCACGGAAAACTATGATCGCGAAATCCGTCGCACAAAGGGAGAGACGCCCGAATCCGTCAAGCACCTGCTGCCGCGATTGAAGGGCAAAGAAACCGAAGTCATCATCGTGACACTCCCCGAAGCAACGCCAGTTTATGAAGCAATGCGTCTAGAGGACGACCTGAAGCGTGCCGGCCTTTCGGCAAACTGGTGGGTCATCAATCAATCCTTCGCGCTTACCGGCAGCAGCAACCGAACACTGGCAGTCAAAGCCAATAATGAGGTAGAATGGATCAACAAGGTAGATCAGCATACACATGGTAAGACCGTGCTGCTGCCCTGGCATCCAGAAGAAGTCAAAGGCGATAAGCTCTTATCCCTGTAATCGCTGTATGCCACAGCAAAAAATTCGACGGGTGAATTTCCTTTACTACGATGAAGGAAATTCACCCGTCGAATTTTTTATACATGCTTTGTCATAAAAAGGGGAAGAGGCTGTGGATAAATCTACAACCATTTGTCCACAGCCTCTTTTTATGGAGTTTTATAGGGGTATCATACAACTGAGCAACTTTTAAAGGATGTAAGTAAAAGGTTAACTCAGTGATGAAGCAAGAAATATTTGGCAGCTAAAGCCCCCTGATGATCGACCTGGCGATTCAAGATTGCATCGAGAATGGAGTCAGCCTCCTGACGTTCGCCCAGGCCGATATGGCCGAGTGCACGCAAATAGTTGCAATACTGCGTGCTCCTAAGCTGGATATCATCCTCGAATACCTCGATTTCCGGCATAGATACCGCAAAGAAGTCATATTCCACCTTATCGAAGAGATGCTGTTCGCCGTAGATCACCAGCTGATGGAAGGAACGCAGAGCATTCTCTTCCTCGCCCAGTGCGCGGAAAGCAAGTCCCTGATAGAAGATGTAATCAGACGGCTGATCGTTGTAGTAGCGAACTGGCTCAGGTGTCTGAGAGCCGATAGTCGCACGCTGCCAGCAGGCGACAGCCTTATCATGCTGATGAAGCATATCATAGGCACGTCCCAGTTCATACCAGGTTTCATGATCCGGTACATTGGGGAGCTTTCCCTCTCCGAGGTTATCCGGATAAGTCAAGGCAGCTTCCAGAAGCGGAATCGCTTCTTCTGCTTTCCCCTTTGCCAATGCCTTGACAGCCAGGCTGTGAAGGGAAATCTTATATTGTGCCGCAACCTTTCCTTCTCCGCCTTCCCAAGGATGGAAGCGGGTCTCTTTCAGGATATGCAATGCCTTGTCATACTGCCCGCTGGCGTTGAGCATCGTGATATAACGGAGACGCAGATCATCGCGTTCCATTGTAACGGATGGATGCTCTTCCATGATCTTCAGACGTTCGACAACGGGCTTGTTGAGCTTAGCCAGTAACTGGTCAAGTTCCAGCCAAAAACGCGGATACTCCGGCATAAGCTGGCAGGCACGCTGAATCAATTTCAGTGCTGTCTCACTGTCATGCTGTTTATTCATTTTAGCAAGGGCAAGATTGCGATATGCCATGGCCAACTGCGGATTTTCGTCAATAGCTGACTGCCACTCGTCTGCGGCTCGGTCGTACTGCTTCTTGTCATAGAGCAGATTGCCGAGCAGGTAATGGGCAGACGGTGCCTCTGGAAGTGTCTCGATGGCAGACTGCAGGATAAAGATTTCTTCTACATGATTCGGGAAACAATAATCGAGCGGCTTCTGCTCCGCTGCTTCAAATGCAGCAAGGGATTCTTTTTCATGTCCGGCTGCTTTTTCTGCATAGCCTGTATAATAATCAAGCAACGGGTTGGTATCCTTTGAAGCACTGAGAATGGAGACAGCATCCTGATAGAGGCCTGCATGCATGTAGCTCTGAGCCAGTACGAGATAATTATGTGCTTCCCCGCGCATCTTTGCCTTCCATTCGTCCAACTTGCCCGTCCTCAAGGCCTCTTCATAGCGGCAGCCCTGATAGAGCGGATCGATGGTGAGGCTTTCTGCTAGGAACTGCTGATTGTCCTGATGGAGCAGACGCATCATAGCAGCGATCAGCGTACGTGCCTTCATGTTGTGCCAGTTGCGGATCAAGGATTGCTGAGCAAAATCCAATGCTTTGGCAAAATTTCCTTTTCTAGCTTCTAGGCAGGCTAACCAATAGAAGGCAGGGCCCTGCGTTTCTGCACTCCATACAGCCTTGAAGAATGCATCATATGCTTCATCGAATTCTTGGTTTAAGAACAAGCTGAGACCCAGATTGAAGTATCCTTCTCCCGCATAGGGGTTTGGATTGCGCCAGGTCTGTTTGCGGATAGCTGCATGGAAATGCTCACTGGCTTCTTTGATATGACCGCGCCGCATCAGCAATTTACCATAGGCGCTGTTGAGGCGGATATCCGTCGGGTCCCGGCGCAGGCCTTCCTGGTAGTAGTCAGCCGGCTCATACGTTGCATGGCGGTACTGCTCCAGATGGAGACCTGCCAGATAAAGTTCTTCTGTCGATTTCAGTTCCGATGGCTTTCCGAGAACAGACTGTGGCTGAGGGATTTCCTGCAGATGCGGCTTATAGACTTCATATGAGACAAGTGTATGACTATCTGCTGCCTTTACGTCAATCGTGCAGTCTGTTAGTTCATGCCCCTTCAAAGAGAAGGCATCCGTATAGAAGTTTTCCGGAGAGAGATCTGCATGATTGCTGAAGATGACGTCACCAGCTGCTTTTACGGTGATGGCTGCATTTGGATAGGAAGCCGTGGCGTAGATTTTCAGCTGGGCATTCCCCTTATCTTCTTCGATGCTGAGTGCAGCTTCCTTCGTAGCGTTGCAGACACGTCCCACACCTTTATACGGCATGAAATACTGAACGAAGTTTTTTTCTTCCTGAGGCTTCAGCCAGGAGAAGTCTGGCTGGTTATCGGTATAGACACCGGTCATAAGCTCAATATATGGGCCATTCTCATCGGTCAGATTGCAATCCCAGCTCTTGCCGAAGTCTCCGCATCCCCAGGTCCATTGCTTCTTGCCCGGAGAGATGTGATGATCGGCCACATGGAGCAGACCAGCCTGACGCCCTTCATCGTAGTTGCCCATAAAGTTGAAGTCGGAATGTGCGGCCATATAGGATGTCGGAACGGGGAGATTCTTATAGCGGGAAATGTCGACGCCTGCCGAGTAATCGACCTTGTAATATTCGCCTGTCGCGATGGGGAAGGTGGAAACAGCACGCTTGCCGTGATCGAATACCGCATTGACATCAGGTGGGAATACGGAGAAGGTGTTCTCGTTCACGGAAACGGCCGGATTCGCCCACCAGAGGAACGTCTGTGGCAAATCGGTCGGATTATACAGCTGACCACGAATCTCAATATACGACTTACCCGGATAAAGGGAAATCGAAGCAAGACTCTTGGTCCCATACATCTTGTCAACTTCACTGATATAGACCGTGGCCGAACCATCTGCATGCTGCTTCAGTGTATAATCCGTTGGTGCAAACGTAGACGGGCGATGATGCTGCGGCCAGTTAAACTCGATGCCGCCGGAAATCCAAGGACCAGCCAGACCGACCAGCGCAGGCTTGATGACTTCATTATAGTAGATGAAATCATATTGGTTCGTCTTATCGAGAGCACGCTGGATGCGTCCACCAAGTTGCGGCAGAATCATGATCTTCAGGTATTCGTTTTCCAGATAGACTGCTCGATAGGTGACAGGTTCCTTGTGGTCATCGATTTTTTCCACGACAGGGAAAGGATAGACCTTGCCGGTGCTGCCCTGATAAGCGCGCTTTTCCAAGAAAAGCGGGGCTTTTTCTGCTGAATGGATTTTATAAGTAGGAATGGATACGTCTTCTTCCCAGATTTTTACGGATGTCATATTAATTCTCCTTTGCAATATGTCCTTCTGCCAGATCAGGGTTGGATTCTTTCATTGATGGCCAGTTTTCTTCCAGCTCATTGACGATACGAGCATGTTCTTCTTCCGTCAGCATTACTTTAGCACGGTAGACGAAACCAGCAATGACAATCAACAAGATAGGCAGTGCAAACATGACGAGCTTGAAATCGAAGACTCCGGAACTCGTAATGTCAGCGGCTGTCGCAGTACCGGTCATGCCCGTCCAGATTGCCGTGAGGCCGATAACACCGCTAGCCAGTGCTCCGAATAATTTATCGCAGAGCGGACGGATGCAGAGACATACGGCTTCATCGCGATGACCGAGTTTCAGCTGGCCATACTCTACCGAATCTGTAATAGTCATGAGCACGACCAAGAAGACGAGAGGCTGAGGCAGATAGAAAAGGCTAGCTGCAGTCAAGGCGAGGACAACGCTATTGCCAGCAACCGCGTACAGGACCAGCGAAGCGATCATGATGACCAAAGAGGCGAAGAACAGCTTGCGGCGTTTGAATTTTTTCGTCAAAGCCGGGAAGAGTGCAACGGCAGCCAAACCGATGATGACATCGATGACACCGAGGTAAGAGTATTTGGTCCCGTCTCCGACGATGTAAACGAAGTAGTAAAGATTGAAGTTATTGACAAGATTCTGGCCAAGGCCGTAAATGATATAGGCAAGGGCAACCCAGAGAAGCTGATCGTTGTGCATGAGGACGCGGAAGACATCCTTAGCAGACGTCTCTTTCTTGTTCTCGCGCAGCGCCGAACTCTGCTCATTCGTTCCGAGTGCCAGGACGATGGAGCTTAGGATGGCAATACCACCGCCGATGCAGGCAAAGGCGAACCAACCGGTGGCATCTCCTGCACCACTGTTGCCGTTCGCAGAGAAGAACAGGACAATCGGCATGACCACCACAGCGATGAGTTGCGCACCGAAAACGGCACCGATCTGTGCGAAAGTGGCCATGATGCCGCGCTCCTCAGAATCAAAGGATAGTGCTGGGATCATCGACCAGATAGCTACATCCTTAGCGGAGTAGAAAATGTCCATGATGAAATAAACGATGGCAAAGATGACCAGGTACAGCGTCGGCTGGCTCACCGTCAAGCCACCGAAATCCGTGAAAAGGATGGCAAAAGCGACGGATGAGATAACGGAGCCCAACAAGACCCATGGCTTGAAACGACCCCAGCGCGTCTTGGTCTTATCGATGATATTTCCGATGAAAGGATCGACAAAAAGTTCAATGATGCGCAGGGCCAGGATGACAGTAGTGACAAAGCCAATCATGTAACTGTCCTGGTTGGGATTGTCCGAATGGAACAGATTGCTCGTGACGAACATCATGAAGTAAGTGGCCAGCATCACGTAGAATACAGAGTGGCCGAATATGCCGCAAGCATAGGCAAAACGCTGGACTAGCGGTGACTTGACTCGCGATGGAGCAGGCATAAGATTTCCTCCTTTTGAATGAATATCAACGTGCTGATGCCGGCCGGCATTTCTTCTTTACATGCACTATTATAAAGGGAAACAACTATCAGAAAAATAGCGCATCTACTCAAAGGATGGACAAAATTCCCAAAATAATATAAAATGGATGATATGAATACGAATCAAGAAATCAACCAAAAGAGAGATGGTTTCGTCGGCGAGCGCATGGTCGTCCTGCCGATTGAAACCTTTGAACCGTATATCCAACACCCATTGGTTCGCAGGCTTTACCTGACAGATATTGGATACTTCCCGAAGGCGGCACATCATTATCGTTCCCGTCCCAACGGAGCCGACCAGTATATTTTCTTCTACTGTATGGAGGGCAGTGGCGTTGTGGAACTGGCCGACAAAATCTATCACCTGCAAGCAAACGATGCCTTCGTGATCCCGTTGGGCGAGCCGCATACGTATTATGCGGATGCCGAAAACCCCTGGAGCCTGCTCTGGGTGCACTTCAAAGGCACGGATGCTGCATATTACCCGCTGCATGAGAAGAAGATTCGTCATTTCAGCAGTGAATATGCGGCCAACCGCGTCTTCTTCCTGTTTGACCTGATTTTCCGAGTCTTGGATACTTCCTACAATTTAGGGACCTTTCTGTATATCACGCAAGCCTTGTCGCTATTGCTGGCCGAGATCTATTTCTTTAAAGGGCATGAGAGCATCTCATCGGAAGACCGCAACATCACGGCGATCATCCGTTACATGAACGCCCATTTGCAAGAATCACTGACCCTGCCGGACCTGCTGGCTGAGTTCCACTGCTCCAAGAGTTATCTGAACCGGCTCTTCCAGAAACATACTGAGCATGCGCCCATGAACTTCTTCCATCGCCTCAAGATGGCTGAAGCATGCAAGCAGCTACGCTCTACGAATAAGCGCATTTATGAGATTGGACAGGCCTTGGGGTACAAGGACCCCTACTACTTCTCCCGCTTATTCAAGAAAATCATCGGGGTCTCTCCGCAGGAGTATAAGGAACACGATTATTATGCCAACTTGGGAGCAAAAAAGAAGACATGACTTTCATTGCCCCTCACACATTTGTATCAGCAAAAAAATTTGACGGGTGAATTTCCTTCATCATGGTAAAGGAAATTCACCCGTCGAATTTTTGTTTATCATCAAACGCCCTTCCGCTTTATCGTCGTCGTGCATCTCCACCGTCATCGTGCAAAAATCCCCACTTTTGGCATAGTATCATCAAGCGGGGCCTTCTACTGCAAAGCATCCTCATCCGCAGCCAAGATCTCTGACCAGCTTCTCTTGAGCTGAATGCCGCCGCGTCCAGGTTTGAGGACAATCTCGCCCTCTGTCACGAGCTCCTGACAGACATGGCGAATCTGACTTTCTGGAACCTCCAGATTTCGTGCTAAGGAACGGCGTCCCAAGTGCTGGCCAATGCGCGCGGCTATTGCTAGCTCCCGCATAACAACAGTCTTCAGTGTCTCTCCACCGACAGTTTGTTTCCCCTGCCGATTCCGCACGGATGCAATGGCAGCAGAAAAGTTCGGTGGCAAATCTTCCGGGCGCGGATTGCCGTCACAGACATTAGCCAGATATTCGACGACATTCTGCAATTCGCGGATATTGCCCGGCCAGCTATACTGGAGTAAGATCGGCAGGATTCCCTCCTGCACATCATCGGCGTGATCTGCGCTCCGATCATGGCACTCTGGGGTCTGCCCGGAGAAGCTGCAACCGTGCTCGTCACGGCCATCATGAGCATGGATGGCGGCATCGGCGTTGCGATGAGCCTCTTCACGAGCGGCATACTGGATCCGACACAGCTCACGATCC
>ERZ772860.861-NODE-861-length-24050-cov-47.218587_pt1 | contig 24050 bp, 19 predicted proteins | sample MGYA00511342_ERZ772860 | MGnify/ENA primary metagenome ERZ772860 (study PRJEB29015, sample SAMEA2737665) | human gut metagenome | biome: human gut; feature: human-associated habitat; material: faeces | place: China | collected 2012 ... | reverse complement strand
GCGCCCTTTGAAGCTCCGCCTTCATTTCGCCCGCGGGCAGGCCTTTTGCATAGCCTTCGCCCATGTGGCTTTGGTAGGCTTTTACTATCGCATTTGGGTCGATGTCCCCGCCCGTGAGCAGCAGCGCTTCAAGCCGCCTTTCGTCCGCGCCAAGCGCCTTCATGCGCGCCATGGCTATAAGATTGTCAAAATCGCACGTCGCCTTAAAATATGCCGTTACGAACGCATTGCCCGCCGCAAGCGCGTGGTCGATATATCCTTGGTCTATTATGGTGCTTATGCGCGCGGGGTCTATGCGCCCGGCGGCTATCTCGGCCTCCGCCCTGTCCATAGCCGCGGCCATCTTTTCGGGCAGGGGCTTATAGTCCTTCGCCTGCACCATGCGCATCAGCTCCTTCGGCTCATAAAGCCCGCCGTGGGCATAAATTCCGCCCGCGTCCGCGCCGATAAGCCTGCGCTTGAGGAACAGCTTCAGGTTCGTTGCATCCGCGCCCAGGAAGAATATGTCCGTCAGCCTTTCGTCCGTGGTCACTTCTTTTATGAGCGCGTTTGTCCGCTCAAGCTCGCTTTCTATAAGCGCCTCGCTGTCCATATATTCGGCGTCCGGCTTGGCGCCGTAGCCCATTTCCGTAAGCATGCGCCAGGCTTCCTCCGCCGTGCCCTCGCTCATTCGCTTTACCGTTTCGCGGTCTATAAGGCTGCGCTCACGCGAGCGTATGCGCGAAACGGCGTAAATTGCGCTGTTCTGTGGCATGATCGTGTTACCGCCTTCCTTTTAGACTTTATCGCTCGAACAGTATTCCGGCTACCGCGCTTTCCTCCGCCGCGCGCACTTCCCTGAGCACCGCCGCGAAGGAGCAGTTCTTTTCGTATCCCGCGGCCTTCAGTATAAAGCCGCCGGTAATGTCAGCATCCGCCGGAGCAATCGTAAGCGGGGCGCGGTTGCTTTGGGCAAGCGCGGCGTTCACCTCGGCAAGCACGCTTTTCACATTTGCTTCGTCACGCGCGGCGGGGATTATCGTTTCTCCGCCTTCCGCTTCGCGTATGAGCAGCGCCTTTATCAGCGCGCTTCGCTCAGCGTCGCTCTTTTGCTCCATGCGCTCCGCCGCCAGCGCAAACGCTTCGTCTATCAGCGCACGCTTTACCTTCAGCGCGTATTTGCGCGAATCAAGCGCGGCGTTGGTGCGGCTTTTTTCCTGCGCCGCGTCGTTGAGCCGCTTTGTTCTAAGCTCTGTTTCGTTTTCTGTGCGGAAGCATTCGTCCTTGGCTATCAGCGCTATGCGTTCGGCCTCCTTGTCGGCGTCCGCAAGGGCTGTGTCGGCTTCGGCCTGCGCGTCCGCCAATATGCGCCCTATCAGCGCATCTGCGCCCGAATTATTGTTTGCCATGCTTGGTTCCCTCCCCACGCGAAAATTACGCGAAGAGCACCAGGAACACGCTGACTATAAGCGAAAGCAGCGCGTAGGTTTCAACCATCAGCGCAAGCATCATGCCGTTGCCGAAGCCGTCGGCGCGCTTTGCAAGCATCTGTATGCCGGCTGCGGAAACCTTGCCCTGATGTATGGCGGAAAGCAGACCGCCGAAGCCCACCGGCAGGCTGGCCGCGAAGTACGCAAGGCCGCGGCTGAAGGTTATGCCTTCGGTGCTGCCGCCGAGAAGGCCGGAGAATATGAGTATAAGTATGGATACGGCGAAACCGTATATACCCTGCGAACCGGGCAGCAGCTCAAGCACCAGGCAGTTGCCGAAGCGCTCCGGCTGATCGGCTATAACGCCGGCGGCGGCCTGACCGGCCTTGCCCACGCCTATGGCGGAGCCTATGCCCGAAAGTATGGCCGAAAGCGCAACGCCGAGGCCCGTGAAGAATATGCCGAGTTCGTTTGAAGTAAGGGTGGAAAAAATACTGCCTTCCATTTTTAATGTTCCTCCTGAAAAATTGTTGTAATTGGTTATTATTTCATCCCGCCATGGCGGGTTAAACGCAAATTATTCCGCGCCGGAATCTATAACGTTCACGGTGTCCGTATTCATGGCGAGCGGCTTGAACTTAACGCCGTCCGCTTCATAGAACTTGCCGAAGAACTCTATAAACTGCAGCCTTGCCGTGTGCGCGAACGCGCCCAGCGTATTTATGAAAAGGCTGAACATGTGCAGCGCGATAAGCAGCGCCGCCGCCAGTATAAAGCCTATCACAATGCCTATTATGCCAAGCCCGCCCAGCGCATCGTATACCATGCCGCCTATAAGATTGAACACCATGCCCATAGCGCCCGAAACAAGGCCAAGCGCGAATATGCGCACATAGGAGAGAATATCGCTCAAGTACCCTGTTATGTTATAAAGCGCGCTCAGGCCCTTGCCAAGGCGCATTACGGGGTTCTTTATCGAGCGGCCGGAGAAAAGCAGCAGCATGCCGCCGCCAAGGGCTATGAGTACGAGCGATACCGTCTTTATCGCGGGCGCGGCAAAGAGCAGTATAAGCCCCGTCAAAAGCAGCATCCAGCTAAGCTGATCGAATATGGCGCTCTGCGGGTCGCCATCGCGGAAGCACATATACATTTTCACGATTATGCCCGTGTACATATGCACTATGCCCAGCCCGCAGGACAGCAGCATCATCTGCATAACGTCCGTCATTGGATCGAACAGCAATGGGAATACGGTGGTGTTGAACAGGTCGTTCCATTCAACGCCGAAGAACGTGCCTATGAACGGCGCGCACAGCATTGTTGAAAGTCCGCCGTAGGTTATCACCTTAACGAGCTTCGCCGTGTCCCCTTTGGGCTTTAGGAAGCGGGTGAATAGCAGCCCGCCTATGAAAAGCAGCATGCCGTACCCAAAGTCTGACAGCATCATGCCGAAAAACAAAAAGTAAAACGGTGCCATCACCGCCGCCGCGTCTATCCCGCGGTAGGACGGCAGGGCATACATTTCGGTTATGACCTCAAACGGCTCGATCAGCTTTTTGTTCTTCGTGGCCGTGGGCGGGTTTTCGTCGGCGTAAGGATCGCGCGTTTCGATATAATATGCGTCCGTAACGCTCGATACCGCAAGCTGAATCTCGTCCAGCTTGTCCGCACGTGCCCAGCCATCCAGTATATATGCATACTGCGTGGACTTGAGCGCCGTTTCGCCCTCCGCGCGCTGCTTTTCTATGGCGTATGCGTCCGCCGCCATGTCGAGCCGGCTGCGCTTCTCCGCCGCTGCCGTCAGCTCGGATGCTATCCTGTAAAGCTCAGCCTCTGTCGCGTCCATCTGCTTTGCGGCTTTTTCCATGTTCTCGCTCGCCGTGCCGGTAAGCTTAGGCGGTATGAACTCATTGAAGCCCGCGTCCTTAACGTAGCGCAGTATGGCGTCCCGCTCGTCCTTATTGCAGGCTATTACCACCGCCGTAAGGTTTTCGTTCGGGTATGCTTCAAGGCCGATGTGCGTATCGAGCGCCGCTTCAATATTATCCACTGCGTCCATCACCTTCGCGTCCGCCGTGCCAAATATGTATGCTATGTGCTTGGTGGAATGTATGGCCTCAAGCGGGGTCAGCATCTCGCGGAAGGGCTCAAGCTGCGCCCTCAGCGCCGCCAGCCTTTCAAGCTCCGCCCGCTTCTCCGCCTGCTCCGCTTCAAGCTTTTCTATGCTTTGGCAAAGCGCGTCGCCCTCCGGCTGAATGGCTTCAAGCTGAGCCTCGGTGCACTGCGGGGTGGGGGAGAGCATGGGCTTTTTATAATATGGCTTTATGGCCCTGCGTGCGGCGTTAAGCCTGTCCGCATTGGCGGTAAGCTGCCTAAGCTTTTCGCTGTCGGTCAGTTCCCCTTCGGAAATAAGCTGCACCGCGCCCAGCCTTTGCAGCGCCTTCAGGGTGCTTTCCTTTTCGCAGGATAGGCCGATAAGCGTGAGCCGCTTCATTGGAACTATCATGCCTGTCCCGCCTTTCCTATTATATATTCCGCCGCCGCGTAAAGCTTCTTCGCCGCTGCGGCGCGCTCGCTATCCGCGCGTTCGGCGTTTTCGGCCATTATCGCGTCAAAAAGCTTCTGCCCTTCGGCTTCGGCCTGCTTTTCCGCTTCTGCCAGCTTTGCGCGCTGCTCTGCGCGTGCGTCCGCGGTGGCCTTGTCCGCCGCCTGCTGCGCCGCGTCTATGCGTGCGCGCGCATCCGCCGCTGCCTGCTTCTTTATCGCCGCGGCCCGTTCCTCCGCCGCCGCGATGCGTTCAATCATGGTTGCCAAGGCATTTTCCTCCTTTTGCTTATAATTATGCCATAAGCAGCGCTTATTATAAAGAGCTGCCATATATGGCATATCAGTGCATGCTCCGTTGCATAAACCCGATGTTAAGGCAACTATGCCTATTATCATTATACTTAACGGAATGTTTATTTGCAAGCGGCTAAAGCCGTGTTTTATCGTTTGTTATGTATTTATCGGCGAATGCCCCCGTTAAGCCTGCAATTTAGGGGAGCTTTACGTTTGTGTATAAATATTAACGCCTTATTATAAGCATTTGCTATATTTCGATTGCTTAGCCCTTTTCGCCCAAAGCGTGCTATGCTATAATATATATTTATGTGTAAATATATGCCGGGAAGGTGAGAACGATGGCGATAGACGAACGCGAAAGGCCGGTGCTGGAGCTGCTTGACGAAATGGGCATACCGTACCGCCGCTACGAGCATCCCTGCGCGCGCACGATGCACGACTGCGAAGGCATAGGCGCGGACATAGGGGCGCAGCATTTTAAGAATCTGTTTTTGTGCAACCGCAGCGGCACAAAATTTTATCTTTTGCTGATATGCGCGGACAAGCCGTTCAGGACGGGGGATGTTTCAAGGCAGCTTGGTTCGTCGCGGCTGAGCTTTTGTTCCGATGCGCAGCTTATGGATAAGCTGGGGCTTGTTGCGGGCAGCGTAACGCCTATGGCGCTTTACCGCGAAAGCGCAAGGGACGTTGTGGTGGCTATTGACGAGGATATTTTTGATATGAACATGGTGTGTGTGCATCCGTGCGTGGCCACGGCGTCGCTTGCAATAAGCATGGAGGACCTGCTTAAATATATAGGAAGGGCCGGCAACGAAATAAAGCGCGTGCATATAGAGTGAAACGGGCAAAAATTCTTGACAATAGGGACAATATTAAAGATAATGATATGTACCGCCATAGGCGGAAAATTTTTTTATTTTTGAAAGGACGTGAAAAGGATATGGAAGAAGCCAAGCTTGCACCAAAAAACTTTATAGAGGAGTTTATACAGCAGGACATTCAGGAGAAGGGACTTTCCCATATCCAGACCCGCTTCCCGCCGGAGCCTAACGGCTATTTGCACATTGGCCACGTTAAGGCGCTGTACATAGACTTTTCCATGGCGGAAAAGTTCGGCGGCAAGTGCAATCTGCGCTTTGACGACACAAACCCCACCAAGGAGAAGGAGGAGTTTGTGGACGCGATAGAATACGACATACGCTGGCTGGGCTTTAACTGGGACAAGCTGTGCTACGGCAGCGATTATTTTGACGATTGCTTTGAATACGCCGTGAAGCTCATCAAAAAGGGCGTGGCTTACGTTGACGATCTTTCAAAGGACGAAATGCGCGAATACCGCGGCACGCTGACCGAGCCCGGCAAAAACTCGCCCTATCGCGACAGGAGTGTTGAGGAGAACCTTGATTTGTTCTACCGCATGCGCAACGGCGAATTTGAGGACGGCGCGCGCACCCTCCGCGCCAAGATAGACATGGCCAGCCCCAATATAAACATGCGCGATCCTGCCATATACCGCATAAAGCATGTGCCGCATCATCACACCGGCACAAAATGGTGCATCTATCCCATGTATGACTTTGCGCATCCCATTCAGGACGCCATCGAGGGCATAACCCATTCCCTCTGCTCCCTTGAATACGAAGCGCACAGGCCGCTTTATAACTGGGTAGTTGAACAGTGCGAATTTGAACATAAGCCCAGGCAGATAGAGTTCGCGCGGCTGAATCTGACCAATACCATAATGAGCAAGCGCTATCTCAGGCGCCTTGTGGAGGAGCATTACGTTTCCGGCTGGGACGATCCGCGCATGCCCACCCTTTGCGCGCTGCGCCGCCGCGGCTATACGCCAGAGGCCATAAAGGACTTCCTCAACAGGATAGGCGTTGCAAAAGCGGACAGCATAGTGGACAGCGCAATGCTTGAACACTGCCTGAGGGAGGATCTTAACGCCAAGGCGTACCGTATGTGCGCCGTGCTTGACCCGATAAAGCTTGTTATAGAAAACTGGCCGGAGGATAAGGAAGAAGATGTAGAGCTTGAAAACCTGCCCGGCAGCGAAACCGCAGGCACGCGCAAGGTGGCGTTTGGTAAGGAGCTTTACATTGAGCGGGACGACTTTTCCTATGACCCGCCCAAGAAGTATTTCCGCCTGAAGCCCGATGGCGAAGTGCGGCTCAAGGGCGCATACATAGTAAAATGCACCCGCTACGAAACCGACGAAAACGGCAACGTTACAACCGTTTACTGCACATACGATCCCGAAACCCGCAGCGGCGAATGCGAGCGCAAGGTGAAGGGCACGCTGCATTGGGTAAACGCCAAAGCCGCGTCCCCCGCGGAGTTCCGCCTGTATGAGGCCATGATGCTGGACGATCCTAACGACGGCGTGGAGCGCGACTTTGTGGAACTGATGAACCCCGATTCCATCACCGTAAAGCACGGCTACGTTGAACCCGCCCTTGCCGCGGCCAAGCCCGGGGACAAGTTCCAGTTCATGCGCATAGGCTACTTCTGCACAGACCTTGACCACACGAGCGAGCACCCCGTGTTCAACCGCGCAGTCGGGCTGAAGGATAGTTTTAAGATGTAAGGATGGGGATTACCCCGAAAGGCGCCACCGCTTGCGGGGGAGCTGTCTGTGAGCGATAGTGAACAGACTGAGGGGTTGCGACAAGCAAAAAGAGGCTTAACACTCAGATTATTATTTCACAGGGAGACACAAATGGCTGATATGGTCAGAACACGATTTGCCCCGTCCCCGACGGGGTATATGCACATAGGCAACCTCAGGAGCGCGCTTTACACTTGGCTGTATGCGCGCCACCATGGCGGCAAATTCATACTGCGCATTGAGGATACCGACCGCAACCGCTATGTTGAAGGCGCGACGGAGGTTATTTACCGCACGCTTAAAAGCATAGGCATGAACTGGGACGAAGGCCCGGACGTGGGCGGCGAATTCGGCCCGTATGTGCAGAGCGAAAGGAAGGACATGTATCTGCCCTACGCAAAGCGGCTTGTTGAAATGGGCAAGGCTTATTATTGTTTCTGCACCAACGAAGAGCTGGACGCGCGCCGCGCCGCCGCCGCCGAAAGGGGCGAAACGTTTAAGTACGACAAGCATTGCCTGCATATGGATAAGGCGGAGGTTGAGCGACGCCTTGCCGCGGGCGAGCCTTATGTTATCCGCCAGAACGTGCCGGAGCACGGCGAGGCCAGCTTTGACGACGCCATATACGGCCACATAAAGGTGGATTGCGCGGAGCTTGACGACATGATACTCATCAAGGCGGACGGCATGCCCACCTATAACTTTGCAAACGTTATAGACGACCATACTATGGGCATAACCCACGTTATGCGCGGCATGGAATATCTTTCCTCCACGCCCAAGTATAATCTGCTTTATGATGCTTTCGGCTGGGAAAAGCCCGTGTATATTCACATGACAAGCATTATGCGCGATGCGCAGCATAAGCTTTCCAAGCGCGATGGCGACGCATATTTTGAAGATTATCTTGCCAAGGGCTATCTGAAGGACGCAATAGTCAATTACGTTGCCCTCCTTGGCTGGAACCCGGGCGACGACAGGGAGTTCTTCACGCTTGACGAGCTTGTTGATGCGTTTGACGTATCGGGCATGAGCAAATCCCCGGCTATATTCGATGTTGCAAAGCTCACCTGGATGAACGCCGAATATATCCGCCGCATGAGCGCGGAGGAGTTCGACGCGGCGGCCGAGCCGTGGTACGAAAAGGCCGGCATAGCCCATATGGATAAGGGCGTGCTGCGCCGCATTTTGCAGCCCAGACTTGAAATATTCTCCCAGATGGCGGATATAACCGATTTCCTTACCAAAATGGACGAGGAATTCGACATTGCGCTTTTCACCAACAAAAAGTCCAAGACAAACGCGGAGGTTTCCGCTAAGGTGCTTGATATGGTAATTCCCGCGCTTGAGGCGCTGCCGGCTTGGGAAGAAGAAAGCCTGCACAGCCTGCTTATAGGCATGGCGGAAGCCAACGGCATGAAGAACGGCACGCTGCTTTGGCCCGTGCGCATAGGCATGGCGGGCAAGGCCGTTACCCCCGGCGGTGCGATAGAGATTGCAGTGCTCCTGGGCAGGGAAGAAAGCCTTAGAAGGCTCAGGCTCAGCCGCGCGCGCCTGAACGCCGCGCTGTAAGGCGGGGATATACAAACAGCTGTATTGCGGGTTTTGAGGATAGGCATTACTTATGTATTACGCAGACGAAAAGCAGCTTATAGACATGTGGCGCTTTGAGGAGCAGTTCCCGTTCGGCGGATGGGAGCTGATGCACCTTGACGGGCGGTGGGAAAGCGAACCGCTCCCGTGGGATTACCGCGAAGAGGTGCTGATGCGGCTAAAGGATACGGACATGCTCCTTGATATGGACACGGGCGACGGCGGCTTCCTCCTTAGCCTTAGGCATCCGTATGAGCTTACCTGCGCCACCGAATCGGACGAGCGGGATTATGAAAGCTGCGTGGAGCAGCTTGCCCCCCTTGGCATACGGACAATGTTCTGCAACGTGGACGAAGAAGAACTGCCGTTTGAAGACGATATGTTCGACATGGTGCTAAGCCGCCATGGAGGATATATGATAGAAGAACTGTTCCGCGTGCTCAAGCCCGGCGGATTGTTCATAACCGAACAGATTGGCCAGCGGGACAACCGCGCCCTGTCGCGCCGGCTTTTGCCCGAATATGAACCCCCGTTCCCCGGCCACTGCCTTAAAAACGCGGCGGAAGCCTTCCGCGGGTACGGGTTCAATATTCTCTATGGGCAGGAGTATTTCCCAAAGCTAAGGTTCAATGACGTTGGCGCGCTTGCGTACTTTGCGCACATAGTGGGCTGGGAATTTCCCGGCTTTTCGGTGGACAGGTGCCGGCGCGAACTGCTTGCCCTCCATGAAGAGGTGCAGGAGATGGGCTTCATAGAAAGCCTTCAGCACCGCTTTATATTGGTTGCGCAGAAGATACAGACGAGATAACATACAAAGCCATCGGTCAATCCGGTGGCTTTTGCTTGACAGCGTTATTGCGCGTTTGATATACTTAATTCGATAAATAACACCGTGAATGGAGAGGTTCGATGAAAATTCGCATCTGGTTGGCCCTTTAGCGGCACGAACAGTTGAATAATACCTTTACATATTACTGCTTTATGTGACGTAATATTCCTATCGCAGCTTTTTTGTTCTGTGCCGAATCAATTCCAAATCAACGCCGTTGCCGTTTTGCCTTTCGGGAGCCAAACGGCTGCTTATGAACAAAAAAAGAAAGAAAGGTGCGAATTGCCGGCCTGCTGCGGGCGCCGGCAAAAGCAGTATAATACAATGAAAAATATAATAAAAGCCCATCTGAAGCCGTTGGCGGCTTGCCTTGTTTTCGTATTCGTTGCCGGACTTGCCGGAACATATGTGCAGTTTTTGAAGGGAGAGCTGCTGGACGCCGCGCTTGAGGGCATATCGTCGGACGTGTTCAGGCTTTCGGCCGCATTCTTCGCCGTTGTAGCGGTTGAGCTGGCCGCGTATTACGACTACGATTATTTCCGCGGGCGCTTTTCAGTTGCAAACAAAAATTCCATGCGCGGCCGGTTCTTTGATTGGCTGCTGGCGCGCAGTCCGATAGAGATTATGAGCGTGCAGCAGGGCGAATTCGTCGCGCAGTACACCGACCAAATAGACCAGGTCAACGACGGCTATCTCGACAACATTCCCCTGCTGATAGAGATTTCCTCAAAGGCGGTAACGGTAAGCGCGGCGCTGTTCTGGTTGGATTACCGCATAGCCGTTCTGACGCTGTTTTTGCTGACCATGCCGCTATATGTGCCAAAGCTTATAGAAAAAAGGCTTCAAAATGCCAAAAAGGAAAGCATAGACAGCTTCCAAAAGCATCTTGGAAATATTGTGGAATGGCTTTCGGGGTTTGAGCTTATAAAAAACTATTCCATCGAAAGGGTCATACGCTCTAAATTTCAAAAAAGCAACGATGATGTTTCGGTCAAGCTGTTCCGCTTCAAAAGGATAACCTATTTATCAAAAACCATTACCGCGCTATTGTCCTATATGAGCCATTTCATAGTAATAGTGGCTACGGCGGCGCTTGTTTTAAGCGGGGAGTTTTCCGCAGGCGATTTCTTTATCGCAGTCGGTCTTATAGACCAGCTTTCATACCCCATAATTGCCATTTCCGTATATTTGCAGGAGTTTTTAAGCACAAAGCCCCTTGCAAAAAAGCTTGAGGCGCTCTTTGAACAGGGGGCGGAGGACGGCAAAAGGACGCTGGATATTCCGAATATTGACAGCGTGGCCTTCAGGCACGTCTGCTTCGGCTATGGGGATGCAGCGCCCTTATTGAATGATTTTTCGCTTACGGTGAACGCGGGCGAAAAATGCATCATTACGGGGCAGAGCGGTTCGGGCAAGTCAACAAGCATGAATCTGTTGCTTGGGTATTACGAACCCCGCAGCGGCGAAATACTGATAAACGGCGCAAATGCCTTTTGCGTGAAAGGGCTGAATGAAAGGATAGCCGTTATGCGGCAGGACCCGGTTCTGTTCAACGATACCCTGCGCAACAACCTTACCATGTATCGTGATATGGGCGATGATGAGCTTATTGCGCTGCTGCAAAAGCTGAATCTGAGCAAATTCGCATCGCGGGAGGGGCTGAACGCCATAATCAGCGAGGGCGGCAGCAACCTTTCGGGCGGCGAGCGCAAAAGGATAGCGCTTGCCAGAACATTGCTGCGCAAGGCTCCCATCACCATAATTGACGAGCCGCTTGCCAACGTGGATTCGGAAACCGCCGAAAAAATCGAGGATATCCTCAGCGAATTATCGGGCGGGATCGTTTTTGTCATCACGCATCATTTTTCGGATGACAAGAAAAAAGCTTTTGCAAAGGAGTTCCGCTTAGGGGCATAACCGCACGGAACGCGGCAGAACCGCAGGGGCAGGGCATATCGTGAGGCAGCCCACTCAAGCGCCAACCGTAACCGGCAAAATATAACCCTCCGTATGCACCAAGGCGTGCGGAGGGTTTTGCTGTATGCGTAAATTAAGCCGTTGCGGGGCGCAGAGCGGGGTTAGGCTTCGCCGCCCGTTTTATGCGGGAATGCTTTTTTTGAAATTGCTTTGCTGCATAGAATGAACGAACGCAGGCGTATGGATCTTATCGGTTCGGCAAATCGGACATTATAAGGCCAATACCGCATCCAGACACAATGTAAGCGCATATTCGTATGCATTGCCGCCCCAATGCCGTTCGTCGTATTTATCAACATCGGCAAGGCTATCTGCCGTATATAATATCATTCCAAATGTAGCTTTTCTGAAAGCCGCACACGCCGAAAGCGCCGAACACTCCATTTCTACAACGGAGCAGCCTTCGCTTTTACGATACTCTACTTTTTCTCTTGTTTCACGGAAAAAGCCGTCTGTTGACCATGTTATGACCTCCTGATATTTCATATGGTGCTCAAGCACCGTTTTTTCAATAGCCTTTCTTGCTCTTTTGCTGATTTCCATAAAGCGTGAAGGCGGCGCATAGTGATATGATGTTCCTTCATCACGCAATGCTTTACTTGGTATAAGAAATGTGCTTTCCTCAAAATGCTCAAGGGCGCCGCAGCTGCCGGCGGAAATGATTTCGCAGACCCCATAGCCTATTAGCCAATCAAGTATTTGAACAGCCGCCGCCGCACCGACGGGGGCTTGACAAAGAACGATTTCCTCCCCTTTATATTTGGTTATATAAACAGGGTAATTCTTGGTGGCGCTGATGAACAACGCTACTTGTTTGGCATCGGTTTTGTAAGCATACTCGTCTATATAATTGCCAAGGAATGCAAACACGCATTTCTTAGGAAGAGCGAGATTCAAATTTTCGTGAACGGGGCTTATTACTGCCTTTTGTTCCGTATCAAACTCCAATATAGGTATATCGTTTTTTATAATTCCCATGCCTCTACCCCGCAAATACTGAAAAGCTCAATTAAAACCGAAGCCTGTCAAGTACGCAGCTTTAACTAAAGCATACCATGCAAATACGAACAAGTCTACCGCCTGCGCATAAAAACGCCCGAAGCTTTTTGCTGCGGGCGCTTTCAATGTCAATTATGCTGTTCGGCCTTTCGGCTTCGGGGTCATTCGGCTCCCCTTTCGCCGAAATCATGCGCTTATGCGCCTCAGTCCACCCTTTCGTCGCCCCAGAAGAACAGCGCAACCGTGCCGGGGCCGGTGTGGCTGCCGATGGTGGTGCCGATGCTGTTTATCAGAACCTTGCCGTTAAGGTGCGGGAAGGCGGCTTCCACCTTGTCCGCAACGTAGCGCGCATCGTCCATGCAGGCGGATTCGGAAATGTAGCACTTGCCGGAATAATCAAGCCCGTTTTCGGCATGCTCTGTCATCTTGTCAACTATTGCGTTGAGCACCTTTTTTTTGCCGCGGATTTTATAGCGCGGGATAAGGCGGCCAAGGTTATCCATGTTAAGCAGGGGGCAAATGTTCATCACCGTGCCGAACCAGCCCGCGGCCTTGGATATGCGCCCGCCCTTAACGTAAAACGTAAGGTCGGTGGAAAGGAACCAATGGTGCAGGCGCAGCCTGTTCGCCATTGCCCAGTCGTAAACCTCGTCTATGCTCCTGCCCTCGTCCCTTAAATCGGCAAGCTTATCCATAATAAGGCCGTAGCCGGAGGACGCGCCGAGGGAGTCCACAACGAGTATCTTGCGCTCGGGATATTTTTCGCTCAGCTCCTTTGCGGCAAGCGTTGCGCTGTTGCTAACGCCGGAAATGCCGCTTGAAAGGGAAACGTGCAGAATGTCCTTCCCCTCTTCAAGGAAGGGGGTGAAGTAGGCAATAAATTCTTCGGTATTTATCTGGCTTGTACGGGTTTCGGCGCCGTTTGCCATTGCGGCATAGAACTTATCGAACGGGATCGATTCGCCAAGGTCGTCCGGATAAGCCTTGCCGTCAAGGAAAAAGTGGAAGCAGATATAATGAATATCTCTTGACTCAAAATGCTCGCGCGAAAGGTCCGCCGTGGAGCAGCAGCTAAGAATATATGCCATGGGTAAATCCTCCTTGGACTTAACGTATCTAATATGCTTTATTATATTACATGGCTGTGCATATGTCAAAGACTACGTTGCTAAATGGGCCATAAAATAGTATAGTATATGTAAGTTACACGCAAGGAGAGTACCGCATGATGCAGAATGTTTTTACAAAAACGCTTGAACGCATAACCAAAGAGACCGGCCTTGTGGGCGGCGTAGCAATAGTATTCAAAAACGGCGAAATAACCTTTGCCGCGCCCTATGGATACGAGGACAGGGAGAATGACATCCCCATGACGCTCAACGCTTCCTTCGACATTGCCTCCTGCTCCAAGGCATGGACGGTGATGCTGGCGGCGCAGGCCGTGGACGAAGGGCTTATCGGCTGGGACGAACCCGTTCAGCACGCCATGAAGGATTTTGACATGCTGGATCATTACGCGGGCGCGCATCTTAGCATACGCGATATGGCAAGCCACAGAAGCGGCCTGCCGTGCCATGATTTTATGCGCAACAAGGTGGGCGGCAGCCGCCGCAACCTTATGCTCAAATGCGCCAATCTTGACGCGAGCGCGGGCTTTAGGGAAACGTATCAATACAATAACCATATGTATATTGTGCTTGGCTATCTTATGGAGGTGCTGCGCGGTGGCGAAAGCTGGGAAAGCCAGATAAAGCGCAACATAGCCGATAAACTTGGCGTGGAGACAATACGCTTCCGCGGACTTCCCGGCAACATGGATAACCTTGAACGCGCGCTGCCCTATGTTTCCGATGGATACGCGGCGCACCGCTGCGAATATTCCGATTCTCCGCTTTCCGGCCCCTGCGGCGGCATAAAGGTGAACGTGAAGGATCTTTCCAAATGGGTAATGGCAATGGCGCGCGGCGGCGTATGCGAAAGCGGGGAGCGGCTTTGCAGCGCGGCGCAGTACGCGGCGATGACCTCGCCCGTTATACCATCCGCCGAGGAGGACATGGATTCCCTGCGCGGCTGCTGCTACGGCCTTGGCTGGCACACGGGCGTATACAACGGGCGCGACATAGTGTTCCACAGCGGCGGGCTTGAAGGCTTCAATACCCAGGTGGGCTTCATAAAGGGCGAAAACAGCGGCTACGCCATGATATTCAATACCGGTACCACTCCCGCCTCCGTAATAGCGCGCACAATGGCGCTCGATATGCTGACCACAGGCGCGCCGAAGCAAAGCTATGATGACATGATAGACGCATGGCTTAAAAAGCGAGACGACATGATTGCCACGATTAAAAACGGCGTTGAGGGCGAGGACGTGACCATAGAAAACGCGCCGCAGCTCGTTGGCACATACGAGCATCCTGCCTACGAAACATTTGACGTGGAAAACCGCGGCGGCAGGCTTTGGTTCAGCTACGGCAGCTTTGAAACCCCGCTTTCCTTCGCCAAGGCGGACGGCATGATTTGCGGCTATCCCGGCACGCTGGATGGCCTTGTTCCCGACCATATCGAGCTTTGGCCCGACGGAAGCGATTTAAGGCTCAGGACGAGCGATTCTGAATTGAAGATGCTGTTCAGGAAGATAAAGTAAAAATACGGAAACATGAAAAAGCGGCCTTGAGCCGCTTTTCTGTTTATGCTATTATATTGGGCAAATTCGGGGGAAGGGCGGTAAGGCGATATGCAGGAGCTTTGGCATAGGCCCATCGTGCTGATGATGGTGCTTGCGGGGGCTTATTTTACCGTGCGTACAAACCGCGTGTTTTCCCAAAATCTGCATAACGATACAGACGTATCCTTTCTGTTCAACCGCTGCGGCAAGCCGCTGCGCCGCGCCTATGCCGCGGGCATATTGATGCAGGCGGGGGAAAGCATATGCTTTCCGTTTATGATAATGCTGCGCATGGCGATCGCTGCTGGCGGAGCGGGAGCAATAGTATGGTTCGCGGTGTTCTCGCTGCTGCTCAAATGCGTGCAGGGGGCAATGGGCGCGCTCGGAACCTATTATGGCAGGGCGGGCAGCGCGGCGACGCTTGTTATATGCTCCGCAAAGCGGAAAGGCATCGGCACGGGCAAAAACGGCGCCGCGGCAATGCTGGGCATACAGGCGGCGTTTGCCGCGCTTGGGGTGGCGGCGGCCGTGTTTGCCGCCCCAAAAGGCTCAGACGGAGGCGCGCTTATATATGCCGGTATTGCCGCGGCGACAGCGGCGCTGCTTGTATGCGGGCGCGGCAGGGCGGCAGGAGTCTGCGTTGGGGGAGCGTTTGCCGTGTTCCTTGCGGCGGCCCTTTTGCACAATGGCGCAAACCTTATGCTTATAATAACGATTATGTTTACCGATGCCGTGCAGCTTGGGCGCATAGTGTTTGCCCACAGCGGCATGGGCCTGGGCGCATGCGTGGGCGCGGGCGCGTGCCTCAGCGCCGGGCTGTTTTTGCTGAATGCGTATTCTGCGGGCGAAAATGCGGATATGGTCCCGCACCCGATATATGCAGCCGTGTATTATCAGCTCAGGTGGAGCGCGGCTGTAATAACGGCATTCGTAGTGGGCATGCTCATGCTCTGTTTTGAACTTGAAGCGGACGCTAACGAAACTACCAAAGCAATAATGGCCGCATTTGTGTGCTTTTTCGGTACGCGGCAGCTTATTTGTGCAATAGGGCGGCTTTGGAAGGATATGCGCATCAACCGCGTGGTGTGCATTGCGGCGGGCGTTGCCGCGCTGATAACAGTGCTGAACAAAAGCGCGCTGAGCGCTGCGCTCAACGTTATTGCCTGCGCAGGCATGGCGGGGCATATAATATATGCCCTTAGCGACAGCGGGTGGTATTTTGCGCTGATGGAAGATTATCGCGACCGCTGCGTTTGGCACAGCATTCCGCATCCGGATCTGATGGCGGAGAAGGAGCAGGACACCGGAAACGGGGATATATAGCTTTTTTGCAATTATGTGAAGTTTCACATCAGCTATTGATATTATCACGACATTCATGGGTTATAATCCAACAAAATAAAAACAAAAAACGCCAGATTGGAAAGAAGGAGCTATGTTAAAATACTTCCTCAAAAGGATCGTATCTTCCGTGATAACGATCTTTATGATTATTACAATTACCTTTTTCCTTATGAAAGCGATTCCGGGCAACCCGTTTGCGGATGAGAAAATGCCCAATCCCGAAATAAGGGCGGCGATGATGGAGAAGTATGGCCTTAATAAGCCGGTTATCGAGCAATACTTCGTGTATCTCGGCAACTTTATCCGCGGGGATTTCGGCGTGTCCTATACCCGCGCGGGCATAACCGTTAACAAGGTAATTGCGGACGGCTTCCCCTACTCGCTGACGATAGGCCTGTATGCTTCGCTGATTGTGGTTTTTGCAGGCATAGGCTTCGGCGTGATGTGTGCGCTCAATCAGAACAAATTCATTGACCGTTTCTTCATGGTGCTCTCCACGCTCGGCGCAACCATACCAAGCTTTGTGCTTGCAACGGGCTTTTTGTTCATATTCAGCAAAACGCTCGGCTGGGTGCCGGCCTTCGGCGTTGATACGGCGGCGGGCTACATAGGGCCGATAGTTGTTATAGGCGCATTCTCGCTTTCCTTTATAACGCGCCTTACCCGCACAAGCCTGCTGGAGGTGCAGCAGCAGGATTATATCCGCACCGCGCGCAGCAAGGGCATATCCGAATTCAAGGTAACGTATAAGCATGCGCTGAGGAACGCGCTGCTGCCGGTCATAACCTATGTCGGCCCGATGGTTGCAAGCATAGTTACGGGTTCCTTCGTTATTGAAAAGGTGTTCGGAATACCGGGCGTAGGTAGCCTGTTCACAAACAGTATAATAAACCGCGACTATCCGCTGATAATGGGCATAACGGTGTTCTTTGCAATATTGCTGGTAATAGCGGTACTGATAGTGGACTTTATATACGTTCTGGTAGACCCCAGAATAAAGCTGGATTAACAGGAGGGAGAATAAATGGAAAGCAACACGCGCTGGCAAAAAGTTGACCGCGGCACGCTTGAATCCGAAAAGCTGTCCCGCCCCAGCCTGACATATTGGCAGGACTGCTGGCAGAGGCTAAAAAAGAACAAAAGCGCCATATTGTCGTTGATAATAATTGTGGTGATAGTGCTTGCGGCAATATTCGTGCCCATGTTTTGGCGGCTTTCCTATGATCAGCAGAACCTTGAATTTGCCAACATTCCGCCGCAGCTTGAGCTTTATGATCTTGGCGGCGGGACGTATGTGTATTTGACCAACGAGTTCAAGTGCATTGATACCGATGAGAAGGGAAACCTTATCGCCTCCTCCAAAATGGTAAAGGACGATAAGACCAACCGCATGTATATTTACGAAATAAACGGCAAACCGCTGGTGGTGGATTACGGCGTATACTTTAAGGCCAAATCCGAATTCATTCGGCAGGAGGCCGCCAACGCTTCAGGCGGGCAGATAGCCGTTGCGGACGTTAACTACCTTGCCGAATACTTTGGCGATAATCCGCCCGAAAGCGGCTATGTCACCATAGACGAGGCAAGGACGATACTTGACAAGAAGATAGAGCGATTCACCGTTACCTATGACGGCACGGCGGTGCGCCCCTTCAAAACCGTTTCCAACAAAACATACATCTGGGGCAGCGATTCGCTGGGCAGGGATATGTTTATCCGCGTTATATACGGCGCAAGAATGTCCTTGCTGGTTGGCGTTGTTGCGGCGATAGTCAACTTCGTAATCGGCGTGCTGTATGGCGGCATAGCGGGCTTCTGCGGCGGCAGCGTGGACAACGTAATGATGCGCATTGTGGATACCATAAGCTCGATCCCCATGATGCTTTACGTTATTCTGATCATGGTGGTGATGGGGCCGGGGCTTCAATCCATAATACTCGCAATGGGACTTACGTACTGGGTCGATATGGCGCGCATAGTGCGCTCCCAGGTGCTGAGCATGAGGGAGCAGGAATTTGTGCTGGCGGCAACGCTGCTTGGCGTGCCCTCGCGCAAAATACTTACCCGCCACCTTATACCGAACGCCATGGGACCCATAATGGTTTCAATAACCATGCAGATTCCGAGCGCAATGTTTACGGAAGCGTTCTTGAGCTTTATAGGACTCGGCGTATCCAAGCCCAAGGCTTCGTGGGGCGCGCTTGCCAACGCTGCGCTGCCGGGATTGTATACCAATCCTTATCAGCTTTTCTATCCGGCGCTGGTTATGAGCGTAACCATTCTGGCGCTTAACCTGTTTAGCGACGGGCTGAGGGATTCGCTTGACCCGAGGCTCAGGAAGTGAGGAACACGGATATGGCAAGAAAACTTCTATCTGTAAGGAATCTTAAAACGTCGTTCTTTACCCACGTTGGCGAGGTAAAGGCCGTGCGCGGCATAAGCTTTGACGTGAATGAGGGCGAGGTGCTGGGCATAGTCGGCGAATCAGGCTCCGGCAAAAGCGTGACAAGCCTTTCCATAATGGGCCTGCTTCAGTATCCCGGCCGGGTTGTAGACGGCGAAATACTTTTGAACGGCGAGGATATACTGACATACGGCAAGAACCAGATGCGCAGGGTTCGCGGCAAGGAAATAGCCATGATATTCCAGGACCCCATGACAAGCCTTAACCCGGTTTACACCATAGGCAACCAGATCATGGAGATGATACTGGAGCATGAAAAAATGAGCAGGCGGGAGGCCCGCGCGCGCGCGATAGAGATGCTGAAGCTCGTTGGCATACCCGCGGCGGAAAAGCGCATAGACAGCTACCCGCACGAATTCTCCGGCGGCATGAGGCAGCGCGTTATGATAGCGCTTGCGCTTTCCTGCAACCCGAAGCTGCTTATTGCCGACGAACCCACCACCGCGCTTGACGTTACCATTCAGGCGCAGATACTCAACCTTATAAAAAAGCTGAACAGGCAATTCGGCATGACCACAATGCTCATTACGCACGACCTTGGCGTGGTTGCCACGGTTTGCGACAAGGTTGCCGTTATGTACGGCGGGCTGATAATGGAATACGGCACGGCGGACGAAATATTCTACCATCCGCGCCATCCGTACACCATGGGCCTGCTCGGCTCCATACCGCATGTGGACGGCGGGGAAAAGCGCAGGCTTATACCAATAGACGGCACGCCGCCTGACCTTATAAATCCGCCAAAGGGCTGCCCGTTCAGCACGCGCTGCAAATACTGCATGAACGTATGCACCCAGGAGCAGCCGCCATACTTTGCGGAAGATAAGCACAGGACAATGTGCTGGATGCTTGATGCCGACGCGCCCAAGGACAGCGACTATGAGATGAGGAAGGCAGGTGTTAACTATGGCAGGTGATAAGCTGCTGCAGGTTGAAAACCTGACAAAGTATTTCTATAAGCCGCAGGGACTTTTCGGCCAAAAGAAGCAAACGGTCAAAAGCGTTGACCATATAAGCTTTGATATCATGCGCAACGAAACGCTGGGGCTGGTAGGCGAATCGGGCTGCGGCAAAACCACCGTTGGCCGCACGATAACGCGGCTTTATGAGCCTACCGACGGCAGAATAATTTTTGACGGGCAGGACATAAGCCACCTTACCAAAAAGGAACTGCTGCCATACCGCAAAAAGATGCAAATGATATTCCAGGACCCGTATGCCTCGCTCAATGCGCGCATGACCGTTATGGACATAATACGCGAAGCTCTGGATCTTCATTCCGATCTTAAAACGAAGGAGGAAAAGAGCAGGCGGGTATATGAGCTGCTGGACCGCGTTGGGCTGATGCGCGAGCACGCCAACCGCTATCCGCATGAATTTTCCGGCGGCCAGCGCCAGCGCATAGGCATAGCAAGGGCGTTGGCGGTAGACCCCGAATTCATAGTATGCGACGAGCCCATAAGCGCGCTGGACGTTTCCATTCAGGCGCAGGTTGTAAACATGCTGGAGGATCTTCAGCGCGAATTTGGGCTGACCTATCTTTTTATAGCGCACGATCTTTCCATGGTGCGCCACATAAGCGACAGGATAGGCGTTATGTACCTTGGCAAGCTGGTTGAAATAGGCCCGAGCGAGGAAATATACAGCCATCACTTACACCCGTATACGGAGGCGCTGCTTTCCTCCGTGCCGGTACCCGATCCGGAAAAGGCAAGGGCAAAGGAGCAGATAGTGCTTCAGGGCGATACGCGCTGCCCACGCGCCTGCGAACAGTGCGCCCAAGCTGAGCCCGAACTGAAGCCCGTTGGCAATGATCATTTTGTTGCGTGCCATTTGGTTAATGCCGAATGATAACTATATTAACGCAATAACGAAAAAACAAGGAGGAAAAATCAAAATGAAACGTTTAGTTTGCTTTATGGTTGCCGCCGCAATGCTGCTTAGCCTTGCCGCGTGCGCACCCACAACGCAGCCGAATGACCCCGCAAATACCAATACGCCCGGCACTAACGAGCCGGCACAGCCCGGCGACAGCACCGCGACCCCCGCTGACGGCGAGGCTTCAGGCGACTACCTGGTTTGGAACATAGGCGTTGAATCCAAATCCTTTGACCCGCAGATAAATACTTCCAGCGCGGGCGGCAACATCATATTCAATATTTATGACGGCCTTGTGCGCGACACTGTGGACGGAATAGAGATGGCTACCGCCGAAAGCTATGAAGTAAGCGCGAACGCAGAGGGCGTGGAGAATACCGTTTACACCTTCAAGCTGCGCAAGGACGCAAAGTGGTCCGACGGCCAAAGCGTTACCGCGAAGGACTTTGAATACGCCTGGAAGCGCGCCTGCTCCCCCGAGCTTGCGTCCACCTATGCATTCCTTGTAAACGATTATATAAAGGGTGCGCGTGAATACTTCTCCGGCACCGGCTCGCGCGATGATGTCTGCGTAAAGGCGCTGGACGATTATACCCTGCAGGTTGAGCTTATCCAGCCCACCGCGTACTTCCTTAACCTTGTTTCCTTCTTCACGTATATGCCCTGCCGTGAGGATGTTGCCTCCACCGGCGAAGGCTGGGATAAGGATCCCGCCAAGTGCATATCCAACGGGCCGTTCTATCTTGCTGAATACAAAATCGGCTCCCACGTTCTGCTTAAAAAGAACGAGAACTACTGGAACAAGGACAACGTTAAGCTTGCCGGCGTAAAGGGACTGTTCATAACCGACGCCACCACCTCCCTGCAGGGCTATGAGGCGGGCGAAATACAGATTACCGGCATGCTGCCCGGCGAGGAGATACCCCGCCTGCTGGCAGAGGATCCCAACTTCACGAGCGAGCCTTCTCTGGGCCTGGTTTACATTGCATACAACATGGACGCCAACCTGGTTAACGATATCAACGTGCGCAAGGCCCTCAGCCTTGCCATAGACCGCAAGCTGATATGCGATCAGGTGCTGCGCAACGGCGCCGTGCCCGCGGCCGCGCTTGTGGCGCCCGCGTTCAAGCTTTCCACGGGCGAAAGCATGCGCACCATGGATGAATACGGCAACGTGACTACCGAATTTGAAATAAACCCCAACAGTGCGGAAGTTGACAAAGCGCGCGAGTATCTGGCAGCCGCCGGCTATCCCAACGGCGAGGGCTTCCCTGAACTTGACCTGCTCTATTATGAGACCGGCAGCATGAGCCAGATTGCCGAAGCTGTTCAGCAGATGTGGAAGGAGAACCTGGGTATAACCGTAAATCTGAAGGTTGAGGAATATGCCGTGTTTGCGAACACCGTAAGCTCCGGTAACTACACACTGTGCATGACCGGCTGGAGTGCGGACTATAACGATCCCATGACAATGCTTTCCCTCTTCACCGCCACCGGCCTTAACGACGCGCGCTGGAGATATAAGGAATACGCCGGTGTTCCCGATGACACCACGCTCAACCCCGAGAACCAGGCCTATGATGACGCCGTTATAATGGCCAGCAAGACCATGGGTGCCGAGCGCGACGGCTACCTGAAGGAAGCTGAAAAGGTGCTGATGGAGAACATGGTAATATGCCCCATACATTATGCCACCTATACTCAGGTTATAGATTATGGTAAGGTTGCAGGCCCCGGCAGGACGCCGATAGGCCAGTGGGACTTCCAGTACTACACCGTACTTGGCAAATAATCAGGCTTTCCGCTTTGGGCTGCCCCCGCATCTGAGACACGAGGGCGGCTCAGCTTTTTTATCGTCAGAAATCGTACTGCGTATAAAAAACGTTTTGTGGTATAATTATAAAAATTGCCTTCGGGCGCAAAAAAGGAAGGATCTGCCGCAATGTGGATCAGCGTTGTTGAGGACGAGAAAACTTTAAATAATTTGATCACAAAATACCTTGAAAAGGAAGGGTACAACGTGCGCAGCTACACCACGGGGGAGGACGCCGTGGCGGGGATAGATAAACCCACGGACCTTTGGGTAATAGATATTATGCTGCCGGATCTGGACGGGTTCAGCGTTTTTAAGGAAGTTAAAAACCACGATAAAAATGTATATACTATATTCATTTCCGCCAGGAATCAGGATATAGACCGCGTGGTGGGGCTGGAATTGGGCTGCGATGATTATATACCAAAGCCATTCCTTGTAAGGGAACTGGTGATAAAGGTAAACAAGCTGCTTAAGGCCGCGCCGCGCCATGCGGAAACGATTGAGCTGCCGCCGTATAAGATGGAGCTTGATAAGCACACCGTGCTTGAAAACGGGCAGCCCATAAGCCTTACCGTTAAGGAATACGATCTGCTGGCGTATTTTGCCGCAAACCCGGGCGCAATACTGAGCCGCACGGACATATTGAATAAGGTTTGGGGCTATGATTATTTCGGCACCGACCGCGTGGTGGACGACACGATAAGAAGGCTTAGGCGAAAGCTGCCCAAGCTTTTGCTGGATACGGTATACGGCCTTGGATACAGGCTGAATAAGGAGGGACTGTGAGCCGCTTTTCCGGAAGGGTATGGCTGCAGGATAAGCCGCTTGCATATCAGCTTTTTGTAAAGCTGTCCATCTATTCGGCGCTTGTGGGCGCGGCGGCCATAGCATATATGGCTGTATGCGTCTTTTCCGCAAAGCAGCTTACGGGCGAACAATGGGCCGAAATAGTTTGCCTGTTCATGATGGTGCTTACAGTTAATCTTTTCATTTCCCGCTCGATAACCGCGCGCATAACGGAGCCGTTTGAAAAGCTGGCCAAAAACATGGCGCGTATAAAGAACAAAAACTGGAAGGAAAAGATATATCAGGTCAACCGCAAGGATGAAGTGGGCCGCATAATCAACTCCCTTTCCGCCATTCAAACCAACGTAAACGAAATAAACGAGGATGAGGAGCTGTTTTACCAAAGCGTGTCCCATGGGCTTAAAACGCCGATAATGGTAATACAAAACTGCTGCACGGCGTATCAGGACGGTATATACGGCGACGAAGCCATAGACATAATTATGCACGAAAGCGTTGCGCTTGAGGCGGGGATAAAAAAACTGCTCTATGTTTCCTCGTTTGACCACATGCTTGGCAAGAAGAACGAGTTTGTGGCGGTGGACTTGGCCAAGCTGTGCGAGCAATGCGTTAAGCGCTTTGAAGCCGGCACCAACGGCGCAGCAATAGAGCTGGATGTGCCGCAGGGCATAATGATAAACGGTAATGCGGAGGCGCTGGAGACGCTTTTTTGCAACATAATAGAAAACGCCATACGCTACGTTAAAACAAAAATAAGAATATTCCTTAAAGAGGACGGCGCGAACTACATAATAGTTTTTGAAAACGACGGCAA
>ERZ772860.849-NODE-849-length-24411-cov-5.354533_pt1 | contig 24411 bp, 23 predicted proteins | sample MGYA00511342_ERZ772860 | MGnify/ENA primary metagenome ERZ772860 (study PRJEB29015, sample SAMEA2737665) | human gut metagenome | biome: human gut; feature: human-associated habitat; material: faeces | place: China | collected 2012 ... | reverse complement strand
AGCCGCGGTAATACGTAGGTGGCAAGCGTTGTCCGGATTTACTGGGTGTAAAGGGGTGATTATCCATAAAAAGGACATCGGCACGCTACCGATGTCCTTTTTTATAGATTCACGAAACTTGTTTCACTGTTCATTCTATCCAAGTATAGTGAAAGTGGTTAACTTCAAGATAGTACCAGCCTTTACGAAATTGAATTACGTTTAATTGTGCCCAGCAAATTCACAAGTAATCTCTTTCGGGGCAAGTCCTTTAGATTCAGGGACTGCACAAGGATAAAGCTGGAGGCCTTCACCTTCTGGGGTCGCATAAATACTAAAGAACTCCTTGAGCGCTCGTGCAGTAGCTTTCCTGTCGGCTTCACTGATACCGCCCTCTCGTCTTTCAATTGTTTCAAGAATATACATAATCATATCTGTGTTGCCGCCATCTGGATCTTCGATATCTTTTTGCAGGAGTGCTTCCAACTCCTGTGTACTTAAACGATTCAGATGAGAGTACGAGCTTTTGTTCTTGAATCTGGTCATATACACAGTGCCTCCTCTGCTGATAGTACTTATTTATGTTTGTACTGGCTGATCTCTGACATGAACTCAAAAATAATGAATTAGCTTAATTATTCTTGCCTGACATGGATATTTTACATGACAAAAAGGCAGCACATTTAGGCCAACTAACTATCAGAGCAAAACCGTTTATGTTTATTGCGTAATAGTTGGAAAAATGCAGGGCATAGGGAGTTCCCCTATGCTCTGCATTTGTATCGTGAGAATCGCAACAGCACGTAAGTGGCGTTGCCTCCAATGAACAGGTTAGACAGAAGTAAATATACTGGTCATCATTGCGCACCGTTTGTTGTTGGCAACGATATATACACCTCGTACGGATATTGTGAAACCATAAGTTTGGGGGGATGTGATAGGAGATATTTTTCTGAGAGTCCATTTACAGATTCCGAATCGACAAGGAACGGCAGTTGCAGATCAATGCGTTTACCACTACCAATGGAAAACATACTGTTGCCTTCGAGCACAGGGTTAACTCCCGTCAATGAATTAGCCTCAAAGCTAAAATTACAGTAATAGTCATCGCCTACCAGCTTAAAGCTTGACAAATCAACCACATTTTTCAAAGGGTCGTTATCGCCATCAAACCAAAAAGTCGCATCTACGATATAAACATAGCGATATGTACGATCCACATCCTGTGTGTCATAAAAAGACTCATCGCTACCATGAGCAGCTAAATAGTCTGCCATTTTTTCTATGTGAGCTCCAGTCACACTGATATAGTATCCGCTTAAATCCGCATAGCCAATGTTATAATATCCAGGCTTTAGTTCAACCGCTTCATTGACTTGGTACTTTAACGTAATTGGCTTTGCATATTCGACGATGTCTGAAGTATTTACTTTATAAACTCTATACCCATAGCAAATCAACAAGATAGCCAGAGTAACACCAATGATCAGTTTTCGTTTCATTGTGCTACCTCTAAAAACACATTGCTTTCGTCTTTTACGAGATGGTGGGCGAGTTTACCTCCGACAATTTTGAAGATCTCATCTGATGCTTCACTTAGATACCCGTAATCATGACATGCAAGAATGATAAGTGCACCACGAGCCTTCTCTTGACGGATGATGTCAGCCACCATGTCAATCGCAGTTTCATCCAAGGAAATAAACGGCTCGTCCAACAATATCAATTCTGGCCGCTCCATAATTGCACATGCAATACCGAGACGTTGCCTCATTCCAAGAGAGTATTTACCGTACTTCTTGTTGGCATTTTCCGAAAGTCCAACTCGCTCCAGCGCCCAAACCACATCATCTTTCTTGATTCTTCCGGATATGCTGGCAAGCATTTCCAAATTTTGATACCCAGAATAGCTGTTGAGAAAGGCAGGATTTTCAATCAGTAGCCCCATACTTTTAGGAAAACTGTTCTCTCCGTGCAACGCTTTCCCGTCAATCAGTATTTGCCCTTTTGTAGGGTGGATCAAACCAGAAATCAAACGCATCAGCATTGTCTTGCCACAGCCGTTGATGCCTTGAAAACCATATACATGACCAGATTGCATCTCCATGCTTATATCTTCAATTACATTTGTATTTCCAAAAGTTTTTGTCACGTTGTCAACTATAATTTTCATTCTTTTCCTCCCTGCAGAATGTCCATTTCTGAGATCCTAAATCTACCAACAACAATCGCTACCAATGCAATAATAGTTGCACAGATAAAGCAAGACACAGAATCAAAATTATAAATTCCAACTGCCGAAGAGCGCAGCGGCATAGCATAATTTGCAACAAATAATGGAGAAACACATAACACACTGCTTGCAAGGTAAGCGCAAATCGCAATATAAGCGAAAACCGGCTTTATGAACAGAGTCATTGTCATTTGCGTCAAACTGAGGGCAATTGTTATAACACAGGGCATCAGGCAAAGCGCTACAAACATTTGAATGTCTGTTACTTGTGACGCCAAAAATACTGCGTTGAATTCCGTTGAGAATATTGTTTCGTCAGGTATGAAAGACATTGCGAAATTGCATACAAAGCAAAAAGCTGCGATGACCATGTAAATTACAGCATAATAAAAAATGATGGTGGTTATATTCAAAATACATTTGGATAACCACCATCGACTTTTGCTTTGCAGGCGTGTGATTACTTGTATACCGCTGCCACTCAAGTCGCGAGAAGTATAGCTGAGAGTCAAATAACAAGGAATAATGATTGATAAGAACCATATCGTTGGAAAAGAGAGCCTGTTTTCCGCATTTTGTGATACCGGGAGATATCCCCCCAGTTCAAAGAGAACAACATCGGCAAAGGAGATAGGTAGCTTCCAAACATTCTTCACGCTGCCTGTTAGGAGAACGGATATGTGAACCATGTCGAAGACTAGGCATACAAATACAAATGCGGCAAACAATGCGACAAGTAAATAGCGCTTAATTGATTCATATATACCAAATCTGAAGTCATATCGTATTGTCTTAAACAATTTCCTGATTCACCCCTTTTCTAAGGCCAAAAACAAGGATAGTAACGGAGAAAATCAATAGCCATGCAATTAACACAAATGGTTTTGCTGCATTTTGCGGAGGTAGCGAGTGCATGAGATTCAACGGCGATATCTCAATGAAGCAAATGTAGTTAAGAAAATTTCGAGCCGCATCACACAATATCACTGCAATGTAAGGAACTACCAATGCTGCGATACGTTTCTCGCTGCGGAGGGCTACAATTAGCGGAAGACATGCAAAAAAACCAGCAAATATGAAATCAAGGACGATATACACCAACGCATATACAAGGGGATGGGAAAAAGCAAGCGAAGAAAGCAAATCACCATGATACACCCAATAATACATATTGTTATACGGATGCGGGATGATGGCGGGAACAATAGTAGCGGTGACACAAAGGCTGCAGAGTAAGGGAATAGCTACTACTGCGCCACCTGATATAAATGCTGCCAGCAGTTTGGCGAAATAAAACTTTTTTCGCCCAATTCGAGGAACCACCACTTTCAAATACCCACCGTTGATCTCCTCTGAGGCATTCCAACCACAGGGTAAAATCGCAAGAAGCGGCACAAGATAAAAAAACACTACTGAACTTGTGTCCATGGTGGCGCCTAACCAACGGTTATATAGAGTCATTCCCTCTAACCCATCTTTCGGGATGACCTTGTTTGATATGCAGTATCTAATATAGTCGGCCATTCCGTTTTCACCATAATAGGCCACTGCGGTTTGATATGCGCTGACACTCACAAGTACTATTCCAATCAGCAAGGCTATGATAAACCACCTGCTGAAAAATGCCTTTTTCAATTCTACCTTTAATAGCTTTCTCATAGTATGCCTTCAATCGCCATCATTCCAGATATGTATGTGTTGCGCAAATAAAGCGAATCATTATTGCTTTTTATGTCAGAAAGTTCATTGTCCCATAATCCAAACCCAATTACAACATCTTGCGTTTCGCCGATATTAGGCAACTGATATTGAAAATATCGCTTTGTATCTGAATTTGCTGTGCCGCCTCGATCAAAGTATTGAAGTTCATAATCTCTATTGTCATCTTCATTTCCAGCTTGCCTATGTAGGCGAAAACTGTTAATTAATGGGAATTTGACGAACTCGTCGTCTATGGTTCCGGCATCTACCGGTATATCTACATTTTCTATAGTGAGGGATACGGTGATATAATAATCGTAAGAAGGACTGCCTGACAATTGATAGATTGCTTCATTGATCCCGGCGTCTGCCATGTTATCCGCCAATTTTACATCGTTTACATAGAAGTTGACATGGCCGTATCCAAAGAAATCATCCTGCTCAAATACTTTATCCGCATCCACGTATTTTCCAAGAATAGTATCGTTTTTGTCAACTGTATCTTCTTCTGAATTCGACAGATTTGAGTTTCCCGAATTTTCATTGCCAGTGAGTCTGTCACCATTTACCTGCGACTGAGCACAAGAGCATAGTGTAAGTATCAGAACTATACAAATCAGAATTAAGGGTCGAATTTGTTTAATCATAGATGTTGCACTCCTCTAAATTTCGCTTCCGTATTAAGCAAGGCAAGAAGGTTGCCAGATTTCATTCATACTATGATCTCTGGCAACCCTTGCTTTCAGTTATTTGATGTATAATTACTGTTTAGAGCAGATAACCTAAAATTGGCCCATCTGCAAAAGCGACCGCATGACCGTATGTGAGTTAAATAATAACAATCCCAGTACCGGTACCTGTCCAGTCGGGACTCCAGACTCCCCGTAACGTTCCCTTGCCAGCGGTGGGAGAGATTCTAAGCCACATGTTGACGCCAGAACCAGTGGTATAATCGCCCTGCTCATACACAAAATTGCTGATAGCATACTTTGTGCCGCTGGTCAACACGGCATAGCCGAAAGAAGTGTTTGTTTTATTCGTAATTACTCCAGCATCTTTGCACATGGTTTTTACCATGGTTCTTGTACTGGGGGAATAAGACGGATATACATAGACCTTGCTGGTATTCGTCTTGTATCTGCTCTCAGTCGGTCGTTCGCTACCAGCAGTAACATTTTTCTCATAATAATCCGTATCTTGGACATTTGCCGCAAAAGCAGAGACCACGGTAGATGCCATCAGCATACACACCATCAGCAGAACGGATACTCTCTTGAAAATCTTCTTTTCCATTATGTCGCCTTCCTTTCCTAATTCCAAATATTGTCTTGTTTTCAAAGTCGAACCTTTTCCTTTGGGTATCATAATATCGATTGTTCTGATAATGCCCCCTTTCGTTTAATATTCTGCGATTCACAGGAAGCGGGTACCCATTGATTCCTGTAACCGGACACTAACGTTAGGTAGGTTCGCCTTCATAAATATGTTGATTCAGAACTCACAAATATTACACATTTCTCCAAAAATTTTTAATACCACACAATTAGAGGTTCATCTGGAGTGAAGCATAGCAACATTAAATGTTACTACCATGACTAATATCGTTATGGGATACGCTTCAGAAAAGCCATAAAACCTATTTCTTTGCATCGACAACTAGGTAGGCAGCAGAGGGATGCTTCAACAGGTTTATAAGCGCCCCTATTGCTGTATCGCAGCCAAGGAACTCAGGAGCGAACGGAAGCCATCTTCTCCCAGCATGGCGGCGGCATCGAACGGGATGCTTTCTGATGCCGTGGCAGGTGGGATATCTCTGTCCATATTCTTCTCCGTTGTGGGTGTGGTTTCCGGCTGCATATTGGTTAATATCTCGCGTACCAACTGTTCCACTGTCTGCCGATCTATTTTTGGCGCAGTTGCAGCCTCCGGAGACTCTGGACAGTTTATGTAGTGGATCACGGCATTGACAAGGAACTGTGCCTTGCGTCGCCCCTGCTCGTTCAGGATGGCAGCTACCTGCTGGTGACTTGGGTCGCCGGCATTGAATTGCACCGTGAATCGGAAGGCGTCTTTCTTCTCGCCCATACTGCTCACCTATTTGCTTTCGTGGCCGCGTATAGGAGCCCGTATCCGGCAGCGTTGGCGCCGATCTCCTCCACGAAGATGGCTGTACCTACCTTGCCGGAGTTTTCGATCTGTTTGCGGAGCAGCAGTGAGCCGCCGCCTACGAAAATGACCTTGCCTGTACGCAGCTCAATCTTCCGCTCACGCAGGGTACGAAACAGGTCTGCCACAAAGGACTCTGCGCCGCGCTCTACCAGTGCTTGGATCTCGCTTCCATACTCTGTACTGCGACCGGTAAGGATGGCGTCAATGTCCGTTTCCTCCAGCAGCAGATCATAGTCGGCGCGGATCTTGGACAGCAGCCGATTATAAAGCGTAATGATGCCGTTTTCCAGCGAATCGCAGGCTGCCCAGTCCGCCGCGCCGTAGCGCAGGGAGAGATAGTCGGCAGTGAAGCCGCCAATATCGATCACAATGGCCTTGGCAACCGTGTCGAGCTGGAGCTGTTTGAATACCGGAGCTGTGGCGGCCAGTGCCTGCGGGAAGCAAATCGCCTCCGTGATGCAGATGGAATAGACCTTGCCGTTGAACTCGAAGCCAATCATACCCCGGTCAAGAAAGTATTGGGCGAAGCGCTTATACTGCGTACCGTAATGTGCGGGCGGCAGCCCCACAGCAAGCTGAATATCCATCAGCTGATCCGGCGCATACCGACCTGCGGCATTGATCTCATAGGCAATGGCAAATAGCGTCAGGATAAAGAACCGGTCGTCCTCCGTCTTATCCCGAATATAAGGGATACGCTGGTCAGAGAGGGTGTAATACTTCCCGTTGTAGAACATAATGTTATCGCCAAAGGGCGGCCGGGTATCGCTTTTCATCAGGCCGGAAGTAAATGTCCGGCTGGTGGTCTTGATCTGTTTATTTCCGTGGTCGATACAGACTAACATAGAATCAGCTCCTTCGTTTTGTGTTTATACTGTATTTATACGACTTTAATACGCATTACTGCAACAATTCCATAAGATACGAGAGTTGCACCAAAGTTAAACGGGTAGAAACTACAGGGCTGGCAGGTCAATTGACCTGCCAGCCCTGTAGTTTTTCTGAGCGATGGTACCCCTAGATTTCAGGGGTTGCTTTTCTATGCTACTTTGCCACAATGGAATTAGTGGTAACTGTTCTCGAGTCACTACCAAAAGCATCCTTGACATAAAGCGTCACAATTGCTCGATATGTTTTCCCAGACGTACCCAAATAGGTATAGCTACCCTGAAAACCTCTTGCATCACTATCTAATAAGCCATTATATATGGTACCCGCTTTGGTATATGCTTCTTGCCAACGACTTCCATCCTTTTCCTGAATTACAATCTTTGTTGCCCCAATCGAGTCCATAGTTTTTTTTGCGCGGATACTGATGGTAATGGCAACATCACCTTCAACTCCGCCGGTAGCAGATACTGAATAAGAAGAAAAATAGTCACTCGCACGCATAGGTGCAATTGACTCATCCATTAGCGGGGTAGCTTCAACGGCACAAACGCAAAGGGAAATTGCAAGTGCAATGGCTAGCACAAATGACAATACCTTTTTCATTTAAGCGTGTCTCCTTTACATTACATGGAATCAATTATGCTTTCAACCTCAACTATTGACAAATCGCCCGTGATGGCACAGGTAAGGAGTTCTTGTGGCATCCATACTGCGGTTAATTGTTGGTTGTTGGACATAATGTAGTAGGTAATACCATTTTTATCATATAGGATCATATCTTCAGAATCTTTTTCAAAAATGGTTTGTCCAACAACTTCTGGAGAATTGTACCGGAATATTACAAGAGAAAATATGCGGTCATTAGAAGTATACATCGCCTCAATTTCGACTTGACTTGGCAAAGAGTAAACAGATACGTTTGCAAGCTCAAAACCATCTGGTAAATGTTGCAGTCTTACATTTTGGCCAATACCGCAAGCATCTAAAGCTTCTTGAAGTGAGCCATATTCACCGTCAGGGGAATGACTGTTTGAATTCAGTATATCCGTATTAAGCGTATCATCGTTTTGTGAAGATGCCGCAAAACGGAAAGTTTCATTCGTCCAGCGGGCTATGGCACCAAACACATCAATGCCAACGGCTTGCACAGTTACCATGCTACCCAGTACAGCCAAGATAGCAACAACGGCGGCAACAGGGGACTTCCATCGAGAGGTTTTGGCTCTGCTGTTTTCAGACGCGCGAGATGCGCATTCAACTAGGCGTGAATGTTTACCGAGGAATTTTTCCAATGATGCATCAGCATCAAAATCTGGCGCATTTTCAACTTGCTCTATTCTCTCTAAGCACTCATCCATCCAGTCCGTCGAGTAGGAGAGATCATCTGTTGCATCCCACATATCCGTCAACGCATCTGTCAGTTCATCAATTGACATATTATCAAGATGCTCGTTTATTTGAGAAGCATCCATTTTTGGATGACGATTTGCTGGAGTAAAATCGTTCTCTAGCATCTCTATACACCTCCTTAATTTCTATATTGATTAGGAGTCCAATAACATTACAGTATATTGAAAAAAGTTTTTAATTACGGGAAGATTTGCTTATCAGTTCCTTGTAATGGTTTTTTGCCCGAAATGCCCGGGTTCTACAGTTTAAAATCGATATGCCGAGTTGTTGTGAGATCTCTTCATATGTCAATTGTTTCTCAAATAGGAAAATAAGTATCTCGCATTCTTTGGGTGATAGCTCTTTGGGCAGCAAATCCCCTAAAGGCTCATAATAAGTATCTTCAGTGAATGCGGAAGCGTCATGGATGAGTGGTATTTCAAGCCGGTATTGCGCAGACTTCGTTTCATCTAGGATCAAGTGCTTAAGCGTTTGACTTAGCCAACCGCCAATATTCGGATGATTAAGAATATCTTTCTGCTTATATAGTAATATCAAGAAGGTTTCTTCTACTAGATCTTCGGCGAGGTGTTGATTCCGTAGAACATGGAAGGCTTGCTTAAATAAGCGAGCGGAGTGTTCCTGATATATCTGTATAAACCACTGATTCTCTTCAGACATACAAAAACCCCCATATTTAATATGGCATTTACATCTATAAAGACAACCTACTTTCCTTTTTGCAACAAAGAATGATTGATGGTCTCAAACGACGAAAAACACTGGATTTTCTATTTTAATTGTTGTCAAGAAAACACAAGCAACAGAGAGTGGTTATAAAGAACCTCAAATGCAGAAAAGAAAACTCATGTGCTCCCCAACAGGTTAATGAAAGAGGACAAGAAGTCGTGGAGCAGCGTAAATATGTTGAAGACCAAGTAAATATCAGATATGTTTTGTCTCGCCTTGGTCTTAAGGTAATCTATTGGTGGACGATCTGCTTATGTTATTGACAGTTAATCTTAAAGGAACTCATAAAGATAGTTCTGCTGTGTTGCATTTTCTGTTTGCTAATTGTTTTATAATATAGAATAGAATATCAGGGACGGTGATAGTCGATGTAGGGCAATTATGATAGCTCCAGCATGCGTAAAAGCTATTCTATTAGCAGAAAAGTATATTTAATATCGCATTTACTGCCTAGAGTGTTAGCGCCGGGAGTGCACAGCCAATTTGGGTCGGGAAAAAACAGCCAATTTAAGCCGGAACGGTGAGCCAATCCTTTTGAGGATGCATTCAGTTTCCTGCCATTTTGGTTTCACCTAAACAAGCGAACTGGGTTTAAAATGTACAGCCAACAGCCCAGTATGGCACTTGAATTATTCTTTCATTTCCGCCGCGGGCTCAACGGCTTTTACCTTGCCGGTCTGCAGGGAGATCGTCTCCAATTTCTTCCCACGGAAGCTTTCGCCGCGCAGCTTGAACACCGTAGCATCATCAAAGATGCGGTCCAATGCGCAGAGCAAGGTGGCGTCCTCGTTGAAATCCTCGCGCCACAGCGCCGGATTTTTGTTGCTGGTGAAAATCATGTTGAAGTTGCCTTCCTTGTTGTAGCGGCGGTCAATCAGATCAAAGAACATACGGGTACATTCCTTGTCGAACTCGCAGTGCCCAATCTCATCAATAATAAGACAGCTTGGACGCACCAGAGCGTTGAGACAGGAGTCCGCCTTACCACTACGCTTGGCTGCGAGGAATCTGTCCCGTAATTCCGAGGCTTTAATGAAATAGGTCTTCATACCAGGCTGGCAGCAGGCGTAGCCAAAGGCCTGTGCCAGATGGGTCTTACCCGTTCCGGCAGGGCCAATAAATGCCAGATTTCTGTGTGAATGGATGGCACTGAGGGATGGCAGTGCCTTTAGACGCTCCACATCACGACCCTTCAGCAAAGAGAAATCGAAGTTTTCAAATGTTCTGGGTGCCTTTGTGGGTAAACGGCTGAGCCTGAGCAAGGTGTGCACTGTGGCCTGCTGCTTCTTCTCGCTGAGATAGGTGAACACACGCTCCACGGCTGCCATCTCAGTTTCGGACAGTTCATGCTCCTCTGCATAAAGCGCAAATTCCTCAGAAGAGAAGTCCAACTTCAGCGTGGCAGCTGCTGTTGCGAACTTTTCAAATACCGTTTCCGTCACAGTAATCCCTCCTCGTCATCAAAGTCAAACTTTGCAAAGGAAAGGCTGCCGGCAGGCTTTGGCAGCTGCCGGATCTGTGTTTTCACCGGAACGGTGGGCAGCTCTTCCGGCTGGGCTTCGTATTGCCCCTCGCAGAAGCTGTCACGGCGACTCCATGTGACATCGTGAGTGGCAAGCAGCGCATTCAGGTCCGTTGAGTAGATGCAGATCGTGTCGCCGCTGCGCATAATGCGGGCCGTGCGCCCGGGATAACTGTACGGCACACCGAAACGCCGTCCTTCATAGTTGACAAAGCCGTCAAAAGAGATCCTACGCTCTGGGCAAAGAAAGAATTGAATCTCCTTGCTGTCTGGCAACTCACGCAGTACTTTACTGCAAGCCGCGTCATGTAACTGCTGTGGCATACCGTCTACGACGCGGTGGTAGATGTTGTTCTGCGCGTGCCACCACTCCAGTGCCTGCCGGTTGAGATCTGTTACATTGTAGAATACCCGGTCAGCAAGGAAATTCTCCTTCACGAATCGCACAAGGCGTTCTACTTTCCCCTTTGTAAAGGGATGATAAGGTTTGCAGAGCTTGGTGTCAAATCCTACTGTCCGCATAAACGCCTCATAATCCTTCTGCCACACAGGATGGCCATTCAGATCACGGCGGAGGACAACGCTTTTCATGTTGTCTGTCAACATATACCGAGGGATGCCCATGTACTGAAATGCGTGGATCATTCCTATAAAGAGGTTTTCCTGCTTGGCATTGGGAAAGAACTCAATATAGCGCTCTCCGCAATGGTGGCAGATCATAGCGAAGCAAGCTACGCGGTAGGTCTGTCCATTGTAGTCCAGCACATCGGTAAAGCCCCAGTCCATCTGGTAAGTCTCACCGGGATCTGTGGAATAACGGCGACCCCGGTTGCCCTGCGGTGCAGCCTGCTGCCGCTTGGCAGGAAGAAGATACTTATGGGCAGCGATGTAGTCCTTTACAATGGTCAGCTTACCATCGAAGCCAGACTCCTGCAGACGCTTCAGGATGACTGTGGAGTTGCCGACACCCTGCTTTAGCAGCGTGTCAATGATTCCGCTATAGCCGGTGAGCTTGGTGATCTTGTGCTTTCTGACCTCATCGCTTCGGCGGCTATCCCGAAAGCCGTTCTTTTTGAGTCGGCGCAGCTTTCCACGGGAGATGCCGGTACGGCGTTCAAGCTCGGCTAAGTTGATTTGCTCCAGAGAGAAGGAATCTCCCTGTGCTGCTTTCATTTCTTCTATGGCCTGTGCTATAATCGGTACATAGCCATTACCACTTGTCTCTTTCATTACGCTCCTTTCCACTGGGCTGTTGGCACTTTCCAGTGTACAAGGTTTGCAAGAACTGTGGTAGTGGCTTTTTATTTCCGACTACATTTGGCTTATTTTTTCCGGCCCGCAGTGGCTATCTCCGCCCGGCCCGAACAGAGTGTATAAGGAGGAAGTTACATGAAGAAGCAACTGATATCTCTTTTATTGACACTAATCATGTGTGTTTCATTGTCTACAGAAGCCATTGCAGTGACAGCGGAGAGCGGTACACTAGATAATGAGAGGCTAGTCCTGACTCCATCATATGATGAAACCCTGTTGGAGCAAAACAGAATCAATGCGGCAAGTTATGCGTTGTCTTTTGTGGAGACATTTACAGAAGATGTCGGATATATGTCTGGCGACACAATTACTATGCTGAGTGCCAGCGACGGTATTGCAGGTTTCTGCGTAGATATTTACAAGAATAGTCAGCAATATGGGTATGTGATTGTTAAGTTTGTAAATAACGAGCCTGTTATTTCAGAGTTTTGCCTTGAAGAGGGAATTCTAAACCCATATGCAACGATGCTTTGCGACTATGATTTGCAAGGAAGGAATTTGCAATTCTATAGTATTGGCGCCAATGATTATCAGATTTATGATAGGGCAAATGGGTATGCGAAAAATGTTTATGGAGAGAGTTTTTCCTCACTCGAATTTGCCGAATATAAATCTTCTGAAGCGCTTTGTACAAGTGCAGAAGTGACAGCTTCAAACAGCAATGACTGGATAACATATTCGGATTTGGATGGCTATTCAGTCATATCATCTTCATATGAAGGAACAGTTAACTCCTCAAAAACAATTACTGGAGCCGGCAGTATTGAATATTATGGTACGTCTGAGGTCAGCAATATTGATCGTCAATACGCCTGCGCTGTGGTTTCGATATCAAACTTGATGAAATACTGCCGCTCACGTGGAAAGAGTAATATTAACAGCTCGTTTGTGGATCTGTATGATTCTATTTGGCAACACGCGGGGACATCTTCGAGTGGCTCTACAACGCCTTCAAAGGAACCGAAGGCGGTAAAAAGTTATCTTAATGAAGTGGGATACAGCTGTTCTTATACATCTTTCCAATCCTACGGAGTCTTTCAGTCTAATTTAAACTTGAACAAGCCCTGTCTGTTTTCCTATGGAGCCGTTTTTAATGGGAATAGCGGCGGACATTCCGTATTTGTAGCGGGGTATGTGGATACTACGGCATATCAGTACTTAAGAATTGCAGATGGCTGGAATAAGTCCCTTAGGTATATTAATTTTAATGGCTACAACTATTCTCGAACAATGGGCTGGTCATTTGCCATTTCCTGACAAACTCTTGTGCAGCGGGGAAAAACATGAAAAAGTATCATTGGTTTGTCGTCGGACTTGTGTTAGTTTTGGGGATTATTGGTTATTTAAAGAGCTTGTACAAATGGGAACCACTGAGAGAAAATAAGGCCTGTGCGCGGTTGTTTCATTCTCAAATTGTGTCGATTTCCCTTTACCAAAATGCAACCTATCCAGAATGGGCGGTTTTTGACGATGAAGATTTGATCCTGTTATGGGTAGAGTATTTTGAAAATATGGACATAAGGCGTTGCAGTATCTTTAGAATGACTGATAATATAAAAACAGATGGCGGAGGCGCATCAATTATTACAATAACGACAGACGACGGAGAATATTCTTTTGGCCTTTACAGCAAACAAGATAAATGTAGACTTGAATTAGGTGGCTATGAATACGAGACGACAAATGTGCTTGACAATCCATTTGATGAGACCTATGCTGAGGCTGTTAAACGCCATGGAACCGTAACACCATGGGAATAAATTGCTATGGAAAGATCTATTATGATAGAGAGTGTCTATGGCAAATCTGCTATTGCGTAGAGAGACTCTAAAGAATTAAGATTTTGGCATGGTCAATTTCAGTTTAAGAAAAGGTAATGAGCGGTCTTATTAAAGACCGCTCATTACCTTTTTAAGCGTTTTTCAATATCTGTACTTGATTTCTAGGTTCTCGGGTTACTCGCACTTTAATGCAATTCCATCAAATCATACGCTTTCTTGCGTGCTCGTGTAAGCACCATCCGTACACTATTAGGTTTAAGTCCTAAAGCGGCTGCAATTTCGGCATCATTTTTCCCGAGAATATAACGGGCTTCAAGGACATATTGGCTACGAGAATCCAAGTCTTTCCAGATTCTAGCCATATGACGGAGATCTTCTTCGTGAATATACTTCATTTCCATACTGTGCATAGTATGAGTTCCAGAGTCGGCGTCCCAATCTTCATTGATGCTGAACATAGGATGCCGAGAGCGATTGCGCAATTCGTTTAGCGCTGTATGCTTGCAAGAAGTGATAATGTAGTTCATCAGGTGCTGTTCATCAAGACCTTTAAGTTTGTCGATTTTGTCGATCAGCTTGATTAGGGTGCTCTGTGCAATATCTTCGGAAATCCAATGGTCTCGAACGACTTGGTCAATCGTACTATACATCAGCCATTGATATTTCTGGAAGATGTTTGCCATAAATTCACGATCACTTTCGTCCTCAATTGTTAAAATACATATTGGGAGCATTTACTACAAGTCCTTCTCTTTTTTTAAAGTTTCAATAATGGTAGCCGTTTTCATGTCGTTAAGCATAAGAAGTAATGTGCGCTGCCTACTAGGGGACAGCGATTGAACATCCTTAATGATTTCACTCCAGCTTCTTCCATCGCTAATCTTTTGCTCTAAAATAGCTGGCGAAAGACTGCACTTAGAACGACCTAATAAGTAGTCGGTTGTAACATTAAAGAAATCCGCCAGTTGCTTTAGCTTCTCGACATCGGGGTAATGAACGTTGCTCTCGTAGTTGGAAATTGTTCCCGGTGTAACATAAATTTCCAGCGCCAATTCCGCTTGAGTTAGATTCCTGTCGTGACGCAGTTCAGAAAGCATGTCACCAAATTCAGCCATAATAGTTCTCCCTGTTTTTGATGCATCCAATTATATTATGGCAAAAGTTAAAGTGCTTAAAACGACAGAAATACAATAGTTATCTTCTGTTACCATGCAATAAAATTAGTTTTGCCATACGTCTGTAAGAATGGCATATGTTGGAAGTAATGCGCTTTTTATTTTTCTTGTTGCAAAGTGGTGGCAACATTGTCTATATCAATGGCAAAATTGGAGGGTTTTGACCGATCAAAGAAAAATAAAAAAGAGAGGAAAAACACATATGAAAGCACCGCGTATGACAAGAATTCTGTCATTCTTCCTGGCGCTTGTGTTCTGCCTGTACTTGGTACCGACTGAGGTACTGGCGGCAGAATTGGAATCAGCTTCCCGCATCTCGCAGAGCGAGTATGCAAGAGATTTCGTCGATGAAGAAACTCCGGACGTGGTTTCGGAGATTGTCTCCAGCCGCGATGAGTATCAAAAAGAGTATATCCTGTCGAACGGTCAGCGGCTGCTGGCTGTTTACCCCACTGCAGTTCATTATATGGACGAAGAGGGTATGTGGCAGGAGATTGACAATACGCTCCAAACCGCGTCGCTGGATGGAAAGCGTGTCTATCAAAACACAGCAGGTATTTGGGAGGTAACTCTGCCTTCTAACCTGTCTGCTTCCGAGGCGGTTTCTATTGCGCGTGGCGACAGCGTTTTGAGCTTCCGCTTTGCTGGTCAGTTGCTGCAGGATGATGTCCTGACTGCAAAGCTGGCGCGGATGAATGAGGATATTACACCTTCTGAAGGTGCCGAGGATCCTTCTGATGTAACACCGCCGGCAGAAGAGACCCCCGCGGTTGAAGAGCCTTCTGCTGATGAGCCTCAGCAGGATGGCGAGGAGTCTGCTGTGGAGGCATTTGCTGCCCTAGATACTCCGACCGTTGATGTGGGCGGTAACTCTGGTGATACGTCTGTAGCGGAACCTGCAGAGGGAGAAAGCACCCCTAAAGCTCCCGAAGATGATAATACTCCGAATCAAGGCGAGACTCCTGCAACAGAGGAGCCAAAATCTGAGGATACAGATGAACCGCAGGAACCGGCTACGCCCGCAGTGAAAGATGATAAAATCGGCCTTGTGGTGGATGACCAATGGGAAACGGCAACGACCACAAAGATGGGAAATACCATTTTTGGACGTACCCCGATGCAGGCGTCTCAGCTTTCTTTGAAAGATTCGGAGATCACGTTCTCTCAGAAGGATAAGACCCTTCAGCAGACATTTTCCGAAAAACTAAGCAGTGCCGCAGAATACGCATCTGTTTTCAATGGTGTCAGTGTGCGTTACGATTTGACATCCAATACACTAAAAGAATCTGTTATTATTGCCTCTGCCCCAGCCAACCGGGCGGGCTATCAGTATTTGCTGGAAGTCAAAAATCTTGTTTTGGAACTGCAGGAAGACAACAGCATTTACGCATATGCGGAGGATCATGCTGAGGGCGATGAGCCTCTGTTTGTAATGCCAGCGCCGTATTTGTTCGATCAGGAAAGAGCCTATTGTGATGATATTGAGCTTATCCTGAAAGAGACAGATAACGGCTATCTGCTGACCTATTTGCTGCCGCAGGAATGGATGGCCGCAGAAGATCGCGCTTATCCTGTGGTATTAGATCCCGTCGTTAATGCGGAACTCAGCTTCACCAACATTGCAGACCAGACAGTATTTTCCAAGACCCAACTCAGCTATACTTGGGCAATGCTCTGCATCGGTCAGGGACAGTACGGTATTGGCCGTTCGTTCTTGAAATACAAGAACCTGCCTACGCTGACTTCTGCGGATGTCATTGTTGGGGCGAAGATGGCGCTCTATAAGATCCAGACCAGCAGTACAAGTTCCGAAATTGACGTGCATAAAGTCAACGGGACTTGGGAGTCTAATACCATTAATTGGAGCAATAAGCCCAGTTATGATTCTACTGTTGAGGACTATCAAATCGCTGGCGCAAAAGGTTGGTACTACTGGGATGTCACGGATATTGCGCAGGAGTGGTATACCGGTGACAACACCGGCATGATGTTCAAAATGGAGGATTCACAGGAAGCGGCAGCTACCGACCTGTATCGAGAATTTTGCTCATCGGATTATACGGCCAACACATTACCATTCCTGAGCATTGCCTATATCAATAACTGCGGTTTAGAAAACATTTGGGATTATACTTCCCACGGTGCAGGAGCTGCAGGTACTGGCTATGTCAATGACTATACAGGTAATCTTGTATGGGTTTATAGTGGCTTGGGCTTTTCCGGAAACCGTTTGCCGGTTAGCATCAACCATGTTTACAACGCCAATGACAAAGCAAACAATGATTTTGGTATGGGCTATGGTTGGCGCAGTAACTACAACCAGTTGGTGTATCAGTGGTCTACAAATAGCTCTTACTATGTTTGGGAAGACGAAGATGCCACCCGGCATTATTTCAAATATAAGTCCTCCGGTACATATGAGGACGAGGTCAACACGGGACTAATCCTGACCACGACCGGCAGTGGTACAACAAAGTATTGCATTACTGATAAGAATAACAACAAGAGTTACTTCGATACCAGTGGCCGTTTGACAAAGATGAGTAACAATCAGGCCACCACCAGCAATATCACAGTCACATATTCCTCGGGAAAGCGGATCGCCAGCATCACGGATGGCGCTGGAAGAAAATACCAGTTCAACTACAGCGGAACTGCGTTGAGCAGTATTACGTTCCTCGGAACTGGCAGTTCGGCTCTGGCGACGGAAAGCTATACCTACAGCGGTAATGAATTGACAAGCATTACCTCTTCGATGCGGTCTTCGGCAAACTTTTCCTATACCAGCAACCATCTTCTGTCTCAGGTAAGCGACGCAAATGGATATAAACTTACCTACGCCTACAACACTACCAACAGCAGCCAGCCGAACCGTGTAGTTCAGGTCAAAGAATACGGCGGAAGTAACGTTGGTGGAACGCTGGACATCAGCTACGCGCATAATCAGAATACCTTCGTTGACCACAACGGTAATCAGGAGATCATTCAGTTCAACAACTACGGCAGTACGGTCTCCATTCAGGACGATGAGGGTATGGCCCAGTTCTACCGGTATAAGGGTAACAGCGATGTAGCTAAGGCCAGCCAGTTGGCATTGTCCTCCAAACTGCAAAATACAGTTGTTAATCAGATCTACAACAGCAGCTTTGAGTCGAGCAGCGGGTGGACAACCAGCAGCGGAAACGCAAGTACCGGCTCATGGAGTTACGCTTCGTCGGGGTATATGGGTTCCAAAGCTCTCATGATCAAGCGTACCGCCAATAGCGGCAGCTTTGGCATCCAGCCCACCAGCAGCTATTATTGCACGGTGGAGCCGGGTAAGACATACACATTGTCTGCCTATGTGAAAACCAGCAGCATGAGTGGCAGCGGCACCGGTGCTCGTTTGGCATTGATGATCTCTGGCGCAACCGTTGCCACCAGTGAGGCGATTACCGCCACGAAGGATTGGACACGGCTGGAAGTCACCTATACCCATCCGGCAACGGCATCTACGGCTTCCATCATTCCGTGCCTGCAAAACGGCACCTCCGGTACGGCATACTTTGACTGTGTGCAGTTTGAAAAATCTGCCAATGCCAGCCGCTATAACCTGATCGAGAACGGTGACTTCCGCTACACCTCCGGCTGGACGAATAATAGCTCCTGTGATAGCTATGACCGGCGTGTTTCTTCCAGCGGTACGGCGGCTGTTGAAATGAACAGCTACGCTTACCGTGTTTATGGTGAGGCCACCAAAGATAAGCGGGTATCTCAGACAGTCAAGGTATCCGGCAGCGCAGGCGATGTGTTTGCTGTGGCGGGCTGGGCAAAGGGTGACTCTGTTCCGATGGTTGAGGATGGAAACCGCCGCTTTGCGATCCTTGCTCACTTCAACTACACAACGACGTCTTCCTCGGATGAGGCAGATACACTGATCGCGTTCAACCCCGGCGCGGACAGTTCTGTGAACTGGCAGTATGTGGCAGACCGGATCGTTGCGAAAAAGGCATACAGTTCGATCACTATCTCGCTGCTTTACAGCTATAACGCCAATGTGGTATACTTTGACGGTATTCAACTGTTCAAAGAAGAGTTTGGTCACAGCTATGTTTATGACAGCAACGGCAATGTGACCAGTGTCACGGATCTGCAGAAGCAGACTACAACATACGAATACAGCAACAACAATCTGACCAAAATGACGCTGCCTTCTGGTGCAAGTCAGAAGTATACCTACGATAACTATCATAATGTATTGTCTGCCACCACCCCGGAAGGTGTGGTAGCCAACTTCACCTATGATACCTATGGCAATAACACGAAGGTGACGGTCGGCAGCGGCACCAAGAAGCTTACATCCTCTGCGACGTACACTTCTAATGGAAACTTGCTTTCTACTGTTACGGATGCACTGGGTCAGACCACGTCCTATGGCTACGATACACAGACCGGCGTTTTGAATTGGACTCAGGCACCCGGTGAGACAACGGCAACCCGTACCAATTACAGCCGGGACAGCCGTTATCGCACCACAGGGGTGTCGAGGGGCAGCGCCTCTACAGAATACACCTACAATGGCGACTTGCTTGTTGCGCTTTCCTCCGCTTCTGGAACCGATTACTCCTTTACTTACGGCGTATTTGATCTGATAAGCAGCGTTAAGGTGGGCAGTCGTGCGTTGATTAGCCATACCTACTCCAATGACGCCAACCGCTGGCTGACACGCTCTGACTATGGCAACGGCGACTACATCACCTATTCTTACGATGGCATGGGACGGATATCTAGAACCGGATATGAGGATAACGCCAGCGCTATTGGCTATATCTACGACAATAACGGCAATCTGGGCCTCTTGACTGATAGCATCACCGGACGTAAGACGAAATACGCCTATGACTTCCAAGATCGTTTGGTACGCTACGAGGAGACGGGGAGTGGGCATAACAATACGATTCAGTGGAGCTATGACGATAATAATAATCTGTCTACTCAGGTTCAGACGCTGAATGGTATTACTTACATATCCAACTATACCTATGATAACGATGACCGCCTGAAGCAGGCGACGACGGGTGACAATAGTGCAAACTACACCTATGATAATTATAGCCGGTTGACCGGTGTTGTGATTAAGAGTGGAACAAAGTCTGTTGTGGCTACAGGTATCACTTACAAGGATCCCAGTACAACTACCACCGGGTCGCAGATTTATAAGTGGACGGTTGGGAGTACGACCTATACCTACACCTATGATACGCGTGGGAATATGACCGCTATTTCCGATGGCAGTAAGACCACCACATATGTCTACGACAGCTTTGATCAACTGATTCGTGAGAACAATCAGGCTGCCGGCAAGACATGGGTCTACACCTATGATGATGGCGGCAATATCCTCACAAAGAAGGAGTATTCCTACACAACCGGTACACTAGGTACAGTGCTGGATACCATTACCTATGGCTATGGCGACAGCACCTGGAAGGATTTGCTGACCAGCTACGATGGACAGGCATTGACCACTGACGCCATCGGTAATCTGATTAATGATGGCACGTGGAGCTATACTTGGAGACATGGCCGACAGCTCTACGGGATGAATAAGACAGGGACAAGCGTTACCTATGGCTATGACTCCGATGGAAAGCGCATCACGAAGACGGTTAACGGCACGACGTATAACTACCACTATCTGGACAACCAGTTGACCGAAATGACATGGAGCGGCAATAATTTGCACTTCACCTATGATGAAATCGGTCCCATGTCCGTGATTTACAATGGCGCAGAGTATTTCTATTTGAAGAATGCACAGGGCGATGTGACCGGCCTTGTCAATAGTAGCGGCACACAGGTGGTAGACTACACCTACGATGCATGGGGCAATATTCTGTCTACTACAGGATCTATGGCGGATAGCTTGGGATATACAAATCCCATTCGTTATCGTGGTTATTATTACGATTCCGAAACGGAACTGTACTATCTCCAGAGCCGGTTCTATAATTCCAAGATTGGCCGGTGGATCAATGCAGATGATCCCGAAATGTTATTTAAAGAGTTTGAAGAGTTGCTCCAATACAACCTCTTTGCCTATTGTTGGAATAATCCGGTGAATATGTATGATCCGGATGGATACTGGACACTCGCTCTAGCGGGTGGTGGTTATTTGGCTACTGCAGGAACGTTTGGTGCCTCGAATATTTGGAACCCAGTTGGATGGGGCGTCCTCGGGGTGGTTGCTGTTACCACTGTTGTTGTAGTTGGAGTGAGTGTATATAACTCTACAAAGAACCCATCTAATAACAGTTCTGATCCATATGCTCGCCCTGGACAGAAAAAACAGGGTCGCGAGAGGAAGAACAAAGCACGGAAAGGCTCAAATTGGAAACCTCGTTCAAATCCAAAGCCACCAAAGAAACACACACCTGGGCGGGAACATAGGAAGTATAAATAATATGCATATCTGGACAATTGAGAATTGGAAAAAGTATCTTCCGCGGGATGTCCCTCGGCGAACGGGCTTACGATTCCGATACGATAGAGATGTTCACCCTGAAGTGAAGCGGGCGTGTTCACAGTTCGCAATTTGGTTGCGGACGCAATATTGTTTTCCGTTGAGAATTGTTGTTTATGTCAAGGGGACAAAAACCATCCGTACAAAAGACGGCGATTGCGTCGTTGGAAGTTTTTTTGAGCCCTTTTCCTATTTGGATGAGCCATATGTTAGAATTGCAACGGGTGACTATGATGAATTGACCAATGTGTGGGGAAAAGACAATGCACTTGCATCCATTCTTCTTACGTTGGCTCATGAACTGACCCACTACTATCAATGGATTAACAATATTCAACTGACGCCGGTTGGCAGAGAGCGACAAGCGGGCAGATACGCAACCTATATAATAGACGAATATTCACTAACCAGGGAACATCCTTAGCAAGTATGACCTATACGTCGTAAGAATCCGGGGCTCTTATAACCAGGCTGTGTTTTGGGGAAAGGCACAGTGTTTATATAGTTGCTCGCGCATATGGTACATGTGTTCGTTGGGTTTGATTTTATAGTGGCCTTTAGAGAAAATACAGTTGAGGGGCATAGACTGCTTCTCAACTGTAATTCTCACAACAGGATGGAGATCCTTACTAGTGAACACACTGAATAGCATGGGATAACCAGTGCCCTTTCCACTAGCGACGGCTATTATTAAGATGCAATAAAACAATATGCTATACTGATATTGGAATTCAACAAACACGAACGAAAATGATTCAAAGGAGGAAAGAAAACTTGGCAGCAAATGAACAATGGATCCCAATTATTTCAGAGGTGCTTTCATGGATCAAGGCGATGCATGGCCCAACGAAAAGAGAGCTAAGAATCAAAGTCTCTGAACTTGAACAGAAAGTACAGTTACTTACAGACGGGAATGTAACTCTCGCCAATAACATTGAATTGATTACTTCGGAAATACTTAAACAATTAAAGGCCGAAAACCATTGCACCATAAACGCAGATGCCATTATTGTTATCGGCGAGAACACCGGTAACGTCGATGCTAAAAAGCTGGTAATGTCAAATAGCGCTTTTTCAGATAAGATTACTTCAAAAACGCAATTAAAGGCATCAGAAGGTCTTAGTATTTTTGCGGGAGTTGAAGAGGAAATTGCGCAGATGAGAGCAATAAATCCATAGTGATAGGAGACAATAATATGACAATTCCCGAACGTTTTACAGCAATGATTGATTCTCATATGTTGGGAAATATGCTTGACATTCCTCATTTTCCTTTGATTTTGGCCATAATTGGTCGACCTGGTATGGGAAAAACATATCAGTTAAGAGGTTACTTAGAAGCGGTTGGCGTTTCTATTTTTTCAATTAGTGCCGCCGACCTTGAGAGTGATCGGGCTGGCGAACCCGCAAAACTGCTTCGACAAAAATACGTTGAAGCGTCCTCGTCAATGTTAAAGGGCGAACCGGCTGTGCTATTGATTGATGATATTGATACGACTTTGGGGGAATGGGAAAACCATACAGGGACAGTCAACCATCAAGATATATTAGCATTTCTTATGCATATCGCTGACAACCCGCATTTTATTGAAAATGTTGGTTCAGTGCATAGAGTTCCAATCTTTTTTACTGGAAATGATTTTGAACGGCTATATACACCACTAATGAGAGAAGGGCGAGCAAACAGGTTTATTTGGGAACCTACAAGAGAGGAAAAGATATCTATAGTGACACATATTTTGCCCTCAAGAAGCTGGATAATGGCAGAAAGACTTGTGGATTTACATCCAGAGGAGAAGATATCCTTTTTTTCAAATTTGGTAGCAAGCAAGACGATGGAACGGTTATCTGCGCTTTCTTGCGGTGTGGTTTTTAAGTATGTTCTCACAAATAGCGATTATCGCAACGAATTGTATTCCCACTATTGCGACCTGATGAATGACATTTCATGGGACCTTGTAGGTGAAAAAAGTATAGATAGAGACGCAGCAACAGACTTAACAATGTAGTTGCCTGCAAACTTGGAGGGTGATTTCAATTAGTACATATACAAATACGCACACTTACACACGTACAAGATTAGGCGTAATTGATGCCCATATGGAATTATTTTTGACTTGTGCCGAGTTGTCCAAATCTGATATAGAAAAGCTTCTTGATGCTGTTGATGATAAGGAAATAAGCGCCGTTGGCATTTATATTGTGGATGAAGGCCATAGGATCGCTGAAGTTGAATTTGGAGTTGACTGGAATAAGCATGAGCAAATGATAGGTATATATGGGACTCGTTTTGATACCAACATACCAGGTTGGAAAGACGACGTTTCGCCAGAAGCGTATGTTGTAGCGCAGCGTTTGGTGTTGGTAGCAAGGCGTATGCGCAAAAAAGTGCATTCATGGATTAGAGTGGCTCCCGCTATTCCTCGGGGCTCTGCAAGGTACAAAGCTATTTGCGATAAACTCGGCTATGGGGGAACAGTTCCTTCGTGGAAAGAAAATCCGACTGAAGAAAACTATAGTATAAACGGTCTACCAGAGGCAAAAGTTGCAGGACGTACTACCCCATTCGAGTTATAATTTTGAGCTTGTTGTGGAATCGATGGTAAAAAAGATATGAAAAACTGAAAAGCGAAATGACTTGTTGTCCTAAGTATGGTGTTATTGCTGGCAAACGAAGTCAATGCGGAAATTACACCGAGTACAGTCCTGATGCTTTTTCCATCGGGCAAATGAACTGGGGGTTTTAGCGAACTTGTAATATGTAAACAGCAATAAAATATATCGCATGATTACAGCGACTACAGAAATTGTCCTAGATTTGCGCTGAAGCGGACTTTAGATTGAAGGAAATCATTTTGATCCAATTTGCTATGTATATCAGTTGTATGTAATAGCTGACTGTGTGAATAGGGACTACTATTTGGTTCCAAACATACTTTTCTTGATAGATAACGAGCGTCTCTCGTAAGCGCACAATAATCACCCGGACCGAACAAAGTTACGGC
>ERZ772860.839-NODE-839-length-24477-cov-16.060110_pt1 | contig 24477 bp, 25 predicted proteins | sample MGYA00511342_ERZ772860 | MGnify/ENA primary metagenome ERZ772860 (study PRJEB29015, sample SAMEA2737665) | human gut metagenome | biome: human gut; feature: human-associated habitat; material: faeces | place: China | collected 2012 ... | reverse complement strand
CTCTTGTACCGAAAGTCGGTCTTTACAGACGACACATTTGAGTCTCGATTGATGTAAGGCGCCAGACATCAATGACGACCCAAATAAGGGCAAGAAATGGGGCTTCTGGGGAATTAAAATATCAACCATCAAAACACACAAAAGTATGATTAACTACAGTATTACCATGCGCTCAGTGAACAGTAACCTCATTGCCGATGCAGAGTTCAACCTCGTAGCCAGCCGTAGCGCTCAGGCTGCAGTCATCAAGGCCATCAAGGAGGGCAAAGCCAACGTGGACATCAGCACTCCAACTACTCCTGGCGGCGGCTCAGATGGCGGTGGCTCTAACCCAAGCGGCGGCACTCCTGCAGGAGGTAACACCGAGCAGAGCGGCGGCACCAGCCAAGGCACTGGTTCCAACCCAAGCGGCGACAATAAGGGCGACGCTGGACAGGACGGCAGCGGCGAGGACAACGAACTGTAGAAGGGGAAATTAACCTCATGTAAAACACACAAAGAATTTAAGTTTAACCTTTTAAAATCGAATCAAAATGAGTAAGATGAAAGCAGACACATGGAAGACCATTCTTCAAATCGCCATCAGCATTCTTACGGCACTTGCCACCACGCTCGGCATAACGAGTTGTGTGGGATAAAGGAAAGATATTGCGTTCAAGCAAATCGTAACCAAAGTTCCGTTTCATTAAATTTTGTATGTTATTCATGAAAGTAAGCCCTCAGCTGTGATAGTTGGGGGCTTGCATTGTTTTATGGCATGAACGAATAATCACTTTTTAGAACAGTGGTCATTTGGTCATGGTCATTACCGGTCAAAATCATTAAAGGTATTACTAAGAAATGGCTATAACACCTATTTATATATACAAAAGATGGGGTTCATTCTCACGACTCACCCCCATCTAACATATCCCCCTTTGTCTGAGCATGCTATGATGGCATTGGCTATATATTAAACTTGACCATTTTCTACATCAGTAAGAATATTGAAAGTAATGACTCTTGCTCCACCTGATTTTCCTTTGCCTTTTTACAACTCATCAAGCAAACTATCTGCAGATTGAAGTTTACGCTTTCCGGCAATGGCTTCCTTTACCTCTGTCAAAGCGTTTCTGAGTTCTTTCATCAAGTCGCGCGATGAATCAATACTATGACTTCCGTCATCGGGGAAGATGCGGAAATTTCCTGCACGCGATTTTAGGACTACGTGCTCTCCTGCTTTTGCCAAATTCAGATACTTTGTCTGATTAGTGCGAAAGTCTCTTGTGCTAATTACAACCATAATTCTATATATTTGTTTACGATGCAAAGAAAGTGCTACCTTTCTTCTGCAAAGATACGGTTTTTTATTGAAACTGCAATCAAAATGGTAACCAAATTAACATTATTTGGTTACCAAATAAGCTTTACAAGGGGTAATGGATATGGTTCAAGTATATGAGTCATAATAGGTATCTTCATTATCGCAATCTTAAATGACAAGTTGGACTGAAATCCCGACTTGATGACTGCTTATTTCATCATATTTTGTGAAAATTCATATAGAGATGAGCAAAATATATAAATTTCTGAGCACTTTTATTATTTTTTTCTTACCTTTGCAAACAACTATGTGCTCTTTTCTCAGGAAATAGCACATTTAAATATCAACTGAATAACGGAAAAGATGAAATATGCTTTAGTTACAGGAGCGTCAAGAGGTATTGGAAAAGCCGTGGCTTTACGACTTGCCAAACGGGGCTTCTGCACGATTATCAATTACTTGAACAACCATGAGGCGGCGGAACAGGTAAAACGGGAAATTGAACAAGAGGGCGGCTATGCTGAACTCCTGCCCTTTGATGCGTCTCAGCCTCAACAGATAGAGGCTGCCATAGACCAATGGGAATCTGCACATCCTGATGAGTGGATCTCCATACTGGTAAATAATGCTGGTATCAGAAGGGATAATGTCATGTTCATGATGTCCAACGATGACTGGCACGATGTTCTCGACACCAACCTCAACGGGTTCTTCTATATCACCCGCAGACTCTTGAAACACATGATGCCCCGCAGACATGGCGGTCGTATCATCAATATGGCTTCGCTCTCAGGTATCAAGGGAATGGCTGGACAGGTAAACTATAGTGCTGCGAAGGCTGCACTCATCGGTTCTACCAAGGCGCTGGCACAGGAGGTGGCGCCCCGCAACATCACGGTGAATGCTGTGGCTCCGGGATTCATCGCTACAGACATGACAAAGGAGTTGCCTGAAGATGAACTGAAAAAGATGATTCCTGCAAGAAGATTTGGCAAGGCAGAAGAAGTGGCTGCCTTAGTTGATTTCCTTGCCTCTGACGAAGCGGCATACATCACAGGAGAAGTCATCAACATCAATGGGGGTCTCTACACATAATATATATATACTACAAGATAAATGGAAAGAAGAGTTGTCATTACAGGAATGGGTATCTGGTCTTGCCTTGGCACAGATCTGGATACGGTCAAGGAATCATTATACGCAGGAAAATCGGGCATCGGAATCCAACCGGAACGATTGGAATACGGCTACCGTTCGGCTTTGACCGGTATAGTGGAGGAACCTGTCATTACCAAACAAATGCTCGACCGCCATACGCGTGCCGGAATGTCTGAAGAGGCTAAATATGCCTATATGGCAAGTGTTCAGGCTTTTCAGCAAGCCGAGATTTCGGATGAGTATCTCCGGGAAAATGAGGTGGGATGTATTTTCGGCAACGATTCTTCTGCCAAACCCGTCATCGAAGCTGCCAAAATCATGGATGAGAAACATGATTCTGCCATGCTCGGATATGGCATCATCTTCCAGTCGATGAACTCTACCGTCAACATGAATCTCAGTACCATCTTCCATCTCCGGGGAATCAACTTCACGGTCAGCTCGGCATGTGCCAGCGGAAGTCATTCCATCGGTTTGGGATATATGATGATCAAACAGGGCTTGCAGGAGATGGTGCTCTGTGGCGGTGCGCAGGAAACCAATTATTACTCCATGGCTTCCTTTGATGCGCTCAGCGCCTTCTCTATCCGCATGGACGAACCTGCCAAGGCAAGCCGTCCTTTCGACCGAGACCGCGATGGACTCATTCCAAGTGGTGGAGCTGCCTCTCTGGTACTGGAGGATTACGAGCACGCCAAAGCACGAGGCGCCAACATTCTTGCGGAAGTGGTGGGATATGGTTTCTCCAGCAATGGTGGGGGAATCAGTCAGCCATCAGACGAGGGTAGTGTCGTCGCCATGAGCCGTGCGCTGAAATCTGCCAACGTGACGGAAGAGGATATTGACTACATCAACGCTCATGCCACCAGTACACGACAAGGCGATATGTATGAAGCAATCGCCCTCGACAGAATGTTCAACGGCAGACATGCGCTGATTTCTTCTACCAAGGGAATGACCGGGCACGAATGCTGGATGGCGGGAGCTTCGGAGATCGTTTACTGTACGCTGATGATGCAGAACAATTTCGTGGCTCCTAACGTGAACTTCGACAATCCAGACGAATATTCCGAAAAACTCAATATTGCGACAAAGACGGTAGATACGGAAATCAATACCGTACTGAGCAACAGTTTCGGTTTCGGAGGAACCAACTCGGCTCTGGTCATCAGAAAATTCAAGGAATAACTATTTCTGAAAAGGAAAAATAAGCAATCATTATGAATCTATTCAAGTCAGAAAGCGACCGCTATTCTCAGGAGCAGTTATCTGCCCGTGAAGCTCAGCGACAAGCAGAATTCATCGCATGGGGACCCGTCATCTTCCAGGTTTCCAGACTCATGCTGAAATGGGGTATTCTGGAGGAAATCAGAAACAGTCATGACGGACTGACCCTGGAAGAACTGGAAGGGAAAACCCGCCTCTCCCAGTATGCGCTCAAGATTTTGCTGGAAGCTTCGCTTAGTGCTGGTATCATACTGATAGACAAGGATTCTGACCGCTATACGATTTCGAAGACGGGGTGGTTTCTGCTCACGGATGCTGCTACCCGGGTAAATATCGACTTCAATCATGATGTGAATTACCAGGGATTGTTTTATCTGGATGAAGCCTTGGAGACCGGGAAACCTGCCGGGCTGAAGACTTTAGGCAACTGGCCTACCATCTACGAGGGATTATCTCAGCTTTCTCCGCAGGTACTGGAGAGCTGGCTCAATTTCGATCACTTCTATAGTGACCATTCTTTCGACAAGGCGCTGGAAATCGTTTTCTCCAAAGATACGAAACATCTGATGGATGTGGGTGGAAATACAGGGGAATTTGCGCTCCGTTGTGTGGATGGCAACCCACAGGTAAATGTCACCATCGTTGATCTGCCCGGACAGATAGGAATGATGAAGAAGAATATTGAGGGAAAAAAGGGAGCTGACAGAATCCATGGTTTTCCTACGGATATTCTGAAAACAGAAAACCAGTTCCCTACCCTGAAAGAGATGGCTCCTGCAGAACAGGGCGACAACTGGGATGCGATCTGGATGAGCCAGTTCTTAGACTGCTTTTCGGAGGAAGAAATATACAGCATTCTGGCAAGAGTGAGCCAAGTGATGTCGGAGGATACTACCTTATACATCATGGAGACTTTCTGGGACCGGCAGAAATACGAGACTGCATCGCTCTGCCTGACCATGACAAGTGTCTATTTCACGGTCATGGCGAATGGAAACAGTAAGATGTATCATTCCGACGACATGATCAGACAGATAGAACGTGCCGGACTCAAGGTAGTAGCCATCCACGACGGAATAGGTCACGGCCATTCGATACTGGAAGTAAAAACAAGAAAGTAAACATTCATATAAAATTCGAACTATCACATGGAAAGAAAAGAAATAGAAGAAAAAGTAAGAAACTTCCTCATTGAGGATTTGGAGATTGATGAAGAAAAAATTGCTCCTGAAGCTAAATTGAAGGATGACTTAGGCATAGACAGCCTCGACTTCGTAGATATTGTGGTAATCGTGGAGAAGAACTTCGGATTCAAGATCAAACCGGAAGAAATGCAAGGGGTTACTACCCTCACCCAGTTCTGTGATTATATCGAGAGTAAAGTGGGATAAAAGGGGAAGTGAAGAAAAATACGACTTTCGGTAATGCCTGGATGCATCGCCAACTCATCAACATGCTCAGGTTCGTGGACGAGCGTTTCATCTATGTTTTCGCATGGACGATGATCATGCCCGTCTGTTTACTGCTAAATACCAACCACAGCCGCAGCCATGCTTACCGGTTTTTCCGAAACCGTATCGGTTGGGGCAGATGGAGCTCTGCATGGCACACTTACCTCAACCATTGCCTGTTTGCCACGGTTGTGATAGACCGGTTTGCCATGTTTGCCGGCAAAAGGTTTGATATTGAGCAGGAGGGTGCCGAATATCTGAGAGAGCTGGCTCGCCAAGACGATGGTTTCCTGATGTTCAGTTCACACATCGGCTGTTATGAGGTGGCTGGCTATTCTCTGACTCCGCCTGGAAAACGCTACAACGCACTTGTATATGGTGGCGAAAAAGACAGGATTATGGAAGGAAGACAGAAACAATTTTCTGAGCACAATATCACGATGATTCCTGTAAAAGAGGACATGAGCCATCTGTTCAAAATCAACGAGGCTCTGGTCAACCATGAGATTGTCAGTATGCCTGCCGACCGGGTGATGGGTTCCTCGAAAACCATTCCAACAGAGTTTTTAGGCAAGACGGCTCATTTCCCATCAGGTCCATTCGCAGTTGCTACGATGCGCAACCTGGAAGTTTTAGCCATCAACGTGATTCGCATTTCCAGAAAGAAGTACAAGATCTTTGTGGTTCCCCTCGCCTATGACAAGCAAGCGTCCCGGAAACAAAAGATGGAGCAACTTGCCAAGAAATATGCAGAAGAGCTGGAACGTCTTGTACGACAATATCCAGACCAATGGTACAACTTTTACGATTTCTGGGCAGATAAGAATGCAGAACCATCCATTGCATGATGTAATCAAGATAAAGACATGAATTCAGATATAGATAATCCGGAAGGATTGGAACTCAGCCAAATAGATATACACGAGCTTCTGCCTCAACAAGAGCCGTTTGTCATGATAGACCGGCTCGTCTATTGCGATAAAACCGTCACACTTGCAGAGACAGAAATCAGGAACGACGATATCTTTGTTGAGAATGGACACCTTTCTGCATCTGGCCTGATAGAGAATATTGCACAGACTTGTGCAGCACGGATTGGATATTACAACTATATTCATAAGAAAGGAATCCAGATTGGTTTTATCGGGGCCATACGCAATATGGACATTCTACAGCTTCCACCTGTGGGGGAAATCCTCACCACCCGTGTAGAAGTGAAAGAAGAAGTCTTCGGAATGACCTTAGCAGAGGCAACCGTTTCCTGGAGAAATCAGGTTTACGTAACGACTGAAATGAAAATTGCCGTTAAAGAGTAAAAAGAAAGAAAGATGAAAGAACTGAAAGAATCCAAAGAATTTGAAATACGTTTCAGCGAAGTCGATTCGATGAACGTAGTTTGGCATGGTTCCTACCCGCTCTATTTCGAGGATGCCCGCGAGGCTTTCGGCAAGAAATACGGGCTGGAATACATGACTTTCTTCGATCATGGCTATTTTGCTCCTATCGTAGAACTCAGTTTTCACTATAAGAAGCCTATCAGATATGGAATGCGTCCACGCATCGACATCATCTATCGCCCTACTGAAGCAGCAAAGATTGTGTTCGATTACGAAATCCACGATCAGGAAGACAATTCTCTTATCGCAACAGGTCATTCCGTACAGGTTTTCATGGATTTGAATTACCAGCTCGTTTGGGACAATCCGCCCTTCTATCAAGAATGGAAAGAGAAACATACTAAATGAGAAATGAGAAGTGAGAAATGACAAATGACAAATGAGAAAGACGATAAAATGAGAAATGACAAATGAGGTTGAATCATGGCTTACATTATAGCAGATAATATTATTTCTCCATTAGGGGAAACATCCGAGGAAAATTACCTGTCAGTAAAAGCTGGCAGGTCGGGCATCCGTGCTTATGAGCCTGGAACATGCAATATTCCAGAAGGATTCTACGCCTCTCTGCTATTCGAAGACTTCGAAACTTTGGCTCTAAGATCTGCACAAAAAGCCATTGCTAATGCGCAAAAGAATATTGAGAATGCGCAAAAGACCATGGGGAATGGGCGACTTGAACTGAAAGGAAAGCGCACAGCTTTTATTCTCAGTTCTACGAAAGGAAATATTGAGGAAAATATTTCCTTGGCAGATTCTGCGCAAAGAATAGCCAGCCAGTTGGGAATAGACGCCAAACCTATTGTCGTTTGTAATGCTTGTATTTCCGGACTATCTGCCTTGATTTTGGGCAACAGACTGATAGATTCTGACCTGTATGATGCTGCCATCGTATGTGGTTGCGATACACCCCGGCAATTCATCCTGTCCGGTTTCCAATCCTTAAAAGCGCTTTCCCCTGAACCTTGTCGCCCATTTGACATGGAACGGATGGGACTCAATTTAGGCGAAGCTGCTGCTACCCTTATTCTGAGCAAAAATCCTATCCAGGGAAATTCCTGGCGAATGGGGGATGGTTTCATCAGAAATGACGCTTTCCATATCAGCACCCCCTCCAAAACTGCAGATGGTCTGTATCTGTCCCTCCAAAGAACTTTGGAATCCTTCACGAAAGAGATTTCATCCACTTGCAAACAGATAGACCTGAAAGAGCATCTGGCTTTCATCAATGCTCATGGTACAGCCACGCTTTTCAATGACCAGATGGAATCTGTTGCCATCGGAAGAGCAGGACTGTCAGATCTGCCCGCCAATGCCTACAAAAGTTTCTGGGGGCATACGATGGGAGCTGCCGGCATTCTCGAAACCATCATCAGCATGAAAGCAATTGATGATGATACGATTTTGGGAACCAGAGGTTTTTCTGAACTGGGAGTGTCCGGGAAAATGAATATCTGTGCTGAAAACCGACCGACAGACAAGAAAGGCTTCATCAAGATGTTGTCTGGATTCGGAGGTTGTAATGCTACAATATGGGCAGCCAAAAGTCCTGAAAGTGAAATGATCGCTTTATCACAGAAAGAACAGCAGGAATGTGAATTCACGACCACTCATGCGATAAGAATTACTCCCGAAGAGGTCGTATTAGACCATCAGAAGCTTTGGGAAGGAAAGAAGGAACTGGGGGAACAGGAAGGAAAGGAACATCATTCTCTCCTGACATCCCTCTACAAACAGATGATAGGCGACTATCCGAAATTCTACAAAATGGATGGACTCAGCCGCCTGGGGTTTGTGGCTTCAGAAATCCTGTTGAATGCAGAAAAGGGAGAAACGGACAAGGAAAGGGCAATCATCTTTTTCAATCATTCCTCTTCCATCGCCTCTGACAGGAACTATAAGGAATCGATAAACGATAAAGACAATTATTTCCCAAGTCCTTCCATCTTCGTCTATACGTTGCCCAACATCGTAACGGGCGAGATTGCCATCAGGAATCATTTTCATGGTGAAACCTCCTTCTTCATCCTGCCCGATAAAGACGAAAGGTTGATGGAGGAAATCCTACAGGCTTCCTGTCGGGACGCTCAAAGCAAGAGTTTCCTGACAGGTTGGATTGATTATGAAGACGAAAGGCATTTCGAAGCGGATCTGAAGATCAAGAAAATGAGAAATTACAAATGAGAAATAAAATATTAAAATCATATAAATAAAATCGTATGGAAGAATTGATTAAAGAACTCAAGGAGGAAATCATAGAGGCATTAAACCTCGAGGAAATGACTCCTGAAGATATTGATGAGAACGATGCGCTCTTTGGAGACGGACTGGGACTGGACTCGATTGATGCGCTGGAACTCATCGTCTTGCTGGATAAAAAATATGGAATCAAGTTGGCTAACCCTGCTGAAGGTAAGGCTATTTTCAAAAGTATTGCCACGATTGCAGACTATGTGAGCAAGAACAGAAAGAAATGAATATTGCTATCACAGGCGAAGGCATTATTTCTGCCATCGGCACCAATAAAGAGGAAGTGTTGCAGTCTCTGCTCGCCCATAAGTCGGGAATCAAAGAGATGCAATTTCTACAGTCGGTTCATCACGAACTGCCTGTAGGAGAGGTCACTTTGTCTAATGAGCAAATGAAAAAACGGCTCGGCATTCCAGAAAAACAACTGATGAGCCGCACAGAACTCATGGGAATCCTTGCCATCCGGCAAGCCCTGGAGGATGCTGGAATCGACCTTTCTTCAGTCTCTGCTTCCAACAAGAAGATCGTCCTCGTTTCGGGAACGACGGTTGGCGGAATGGACCTTACCGAACAGAGTTTCAACCCACTCTACGAGCAATTTCAGTCACAGCAGGAAATAAAGGTGGAAGAACTGGCTTTTCTCAACCACCACGATGGAGGCAACTGCACACAGAAGATTGCTGATTATTTCAGAAATGAATCGGCAACAGGACAAGGTGGATTTGATGAATTGACCACCATCTCTACAGCCTGTTCTTCTGCCGCCAACGCCATCATGCTGGGAGCCAAACTATTAGAAACCGGTAAAGCAGACATCGTTGTTGCCGGAGGTTCGGAAGCACTTTCCCGCTTCCATCTCAACGGTTTCAATTCCCTGATGATTCTCGACAAGAAGCGCTGCCGCCCGTTTGATGCAACCCGCGCAGGATTGAACTTGGGAGAAGGCGCTGCATTCATTGTCTTGGAATCAGAATCTGCAGCCCGCCATCAGGGGAAAACGCCCCATGCTTACCTTACCGGTTATGGCAATGCCTGCGATGCATACCACCAGACCGCTTCGTCTGAGAATGGAGAAGGAGCTTTCTTGGCGATGAAAGAAGCCTTGAATATGGCACACATAGAACCGGAAGACATCCAATATGTAAATGCACATGGTACAGGAACTCCCAATAATGACCAGAGCGAATCCGAATCTCTCAAACGGTTATTTGGCAAAAAGATGCCTTGGATTTCAAGTACAAAATCATTTACCGGACATACTACCAGCGCCTCGGGAAGCATAGAGGCGGTCATCTGTCTGCTTGCCATGCAGCATCATTTCAACCCAGCCAATCTCGGTTGGGAAAAACAGATGGAAAACGGTATTATTCCTTGCACAGGCATCGAAAACGTAAGGCTGGAAAATGTTCTCTGCAATTCCTTTGGATTTGGCGGAAATGACAGTTCGCTCATTTTTTCTACTCATCCGACAGAAGAGGAAACGATACAGACAGAAGGGGAAGCAATACAGACTGAAGGAAAGCCTCAACAATCAGAAAGGGAGCCTCAGCAGACTGCCAGCAACATCCGTATTCTTTCAACTGTAGAGATTAACTCAGAAGAGGATTTGTCCGACATCCGCAAATATGTAAAACCGATGGAAGCCAGGAGAATGGGCAAGATCATGAAAAGTTCATTACTCTCCTCTTTAGAGGCTTTGGAAAAAGCAGGAATAGCCACCCCGGATGCCATCATCACGGGCACTACTTATGGATGTTTGGAAAATAGTGAGAAATTGCTTGTCCAACTGAAAGAAGAAGGGGAAGAAATGCTCAAACCTACTTATTTCATGCAGAGTACCCACAACACCATAGGCAGCAATATTGCGATCAAGACCCATTGTCATGGTTACAACATCACCTATACGCAGGGCGAAGATTCTCTTGACTGGGCCATCCGTGATGCGAAAATGCTATTAGCAAGTGGAAAAGCAAAAACGGTTTTGGTGGGCTGCCATGATGAAAGCACCCCGCTATTAAACCAGTTAAGAACCCTGAGTGGAGAAAAAGCCTTGCCTTCCATCCATTCTATAGCGATGGTATTATCATGTGGCGAGTAATATTTTTAGCTATCACGCAGAGCATGCTTTTAGCGGCAGGACAGGTATGTCTGAAGTTTGCCCTACAGAAAATGCATCCCTTCGGTTGGACAAGAGATTTCTGGCTAAGTCTCCTGCTCAACTGGCAGTTTGCCTGCTGTGGACTTTTCTTCGGCGCAGCCTCCCTCCTATGGATGTATATTGTAAAACATTTCCCGCTCAGCGTTGCTTACCCGATGGTGAGCATCACATACATCTTCGGAATGTTGGCAGCCATCCTGTTCTTTCATGAACAAGTGTCTGTCTGGAAATGGTTAGGTATTGGCTTCATCATGATAGGTTGTTGCCTCATCGCAAAATGATGCCTCATCAATATAGGTTCATCGCAAAATAGATTAAACGAATAATAGATAATCAAGATGAAAAAGTTATTGTTTTTAATCATGTTTATCAGCTTATGCCTTTCTTCCATCTCTGCCCAGCAGAAGGTGAACGAGGCACAAGTCAGGCAGCAGATAGGCGCTGTTGCTTCCCGCATGAAGTCGATGCAATGCGATTTCGTACAGACCAAGCATCTCAGAATGCTCAATGAGAAAATGGTTTCGCGGGGCAAGATGTATTACCAGCAGGGCAACAGACTCAGATGGGAATACACCTCTCCTTATGCTTATACATTTGTAATCAATGGTTCCAAAGTTCTCATCCGGCAAAATAAGCGGAGCGATGTAATCAACGTGAACCAAAGCAAGATGTTCAAGGAAATAGCCCGCATCATGATGAATAGCGTTGTGGGAAATTGCCTCAACGACAAGAGGGATTTCAAAGTCTCACTTACCGGTTCTTCTTCTGAATACATCGCCACGCTCTATCCTCAACAGAAACAGATGAAAATGCTGTTTCAAAAAATCATACTCCACTTGCATAAAACAAGATCTGTGGTTACCCGGGTGGAACTCATAGAGAAAAAGGGAGACAGAACGATTATTGAACTGAAAAATATCAAGACCAATGCTGCCATCAATACGAAAGTTTTTCAAGTCAATTAGTCTTTGTGGACTCTTTTCTATGAGTCTTTTGGGACTCTTTTCCCTATTTCCCCTCCTACCCATTTCTGCCCAAGACATCGCAGACCAGCATCCTTTACCCGACAGTATCGGGAGCAAGATGAAATATAATGCGTCGATTGAGATGAAGAAAGGTTATCTGAGCGGAATTTGCATGCTGATAAGGGATAAGGACGGCTACAAGGGAAGCATTTTCAATGAATTTGGAATCTCTGTTCTCGACTTTACCTACCAGCCGGTCACAGGAAAGGTGAAACTGGAAAATGTCATCCAGTTGCTTGACAAATGGTACATCAAACGCCTGCTCAGGCAAGATCTCTCCCAGGTTATCAAAAACCTTCAAAATGGCATTTCCATATACGATAATAAAAAATACAAAATCCATTATCAATTCACAGAAATGGAAGAAACAATGGAGGATAAAGAGAATATGGAGGATAAAGAAAGAATGGAGGAAAAAGAGGAATTGGAAGAAAAAGAGGAATTGGAGGAAAAAGTGGATAAAAAACAAAAATAAACAGGACGATGCAACTGAAAAATCATCTTTATACAATTGTAGAAACAGACAAACAGGGAAACTTGCAGCAGAAGGAAGCAGCAGGCTTGCAGCAGAAAGAAGCAGCAGGCTTACAGCAGAAATGCCAAGAAGTTCTTTCGAGCAGAAGCAATACTTCCTTTCGTCTTCGCCTCAACCCAGAGCATTTCATCTATCAGGCTCATTTCCCTGGCGAACCTGTTACGCCAGGAGTCTGCATTCTACAAATCGGAAAGGAATTGTTAGCAGAACTTCTCCAGGAATCTTTGGAGATTACCCACGTCAAAAACGTGAAATTCCTCTCTGTTATTTCTCCTCTTAAAGAAAAGGAAATCTCTTATACCTTCAAGAAAATTGAAACTTCAGAAGATTCCCAAGAGGTTAAAGCACAAATCATCGTTGCTTCCGATGAAGAGACAAAAGCTAAAATCTCTTTCACGTGCAGAAAAAAAATGAGAAATGACAAATGAGAAATGAGAAATGAGAAAAGACTTTTAAGAGCAAGAGGAATCTGCGTGATCATCCCTACTTTCAATAATGAGAAAACCATTGGGGAAGTAGTGAAGGAGACGCTCTGCTTTTGTGATGATGTCATTGTCGTCAATGATGGCTGTACAGACAGTACTGCTCAGATCATTGGGGAGATTGACAACATTACTGTTGTCGCTTATTCTCAAAACCGAGGTAAGGGCTACGCTCTCCAACAAGGTTTCAGAAAAGCCTTGTCCATGGGATTTGCCTACGCCATTACATTAGATGCGGATGGTCAGCATAAACCTGAAGATATTCCGCTCTTTCTGAAAGCCAATCAGGAACATCCGGGAGCTCTCATCATTGGAGCAAGACCACTCCAAGGTGTTGAACGTTCTAAGGGAAGTGATTTTGCCAATCAATTCTCCAACTTCTGGTTCTTCGTACAAACAGGCAAACGATTGGAAGATACCCAGACCGGTTATCGCCTCTACCCTCTGCACAAGCTCCACGGCTTATCCCTGCTCACCAACAGATACGAAGCCGAATTGGAACTCTTGGTTTTCGCCTCCTGGCACGGAACGGAGATTGTTTCCATCCCTATCCAGGTATATTATCCGCCACGCAAAGAACGGATAAGCCATTTCCGACCAGGCATGGATTTCGCTCGCATCAGCCTCCTCAACACCCTATTGTGTGTGTTGGCAATTATCTATGGTCTGCCTTGCCGTCTTTACCGCAAGATGGCAACATTTCTGAGAACGGCTTATTCCCTGTTGTTCTTCCTCTTCTTTATGATGGTCATCATCACGCCCTTAGCCTGGCTCTACATCAAAATCGGAAGGATGACCGAAAAGAAACAGGTTCGGCTCCATGAACTGATCTATCATGCAGCCAGATTTGTGATGATTCATCACGGCATCCCCGGCACTAAATTCATCAGAAAAGTAGGCGGAATGATCATCAAGGGAAAAGAACCGGTAAGATTCGATTTTGATAAGCCCCGCATCATCATCTGCAACCACCAGTCGCATTTGGATCTGATGTGCCAACTGGTCTTTACACCCAAGATTGTGTTTCTGACAAACCAATGGGTTTGGAACAATCCTACTTATGGCTTTCTGATTCGTCATGCAGAATATCTTCCCGTAATAGAGGGTCTGGAACCGCTGATGCCGCAACTCCGTTCGCTGGTAGATCGGGGTTACAGTATTGCCGTTTATCCCGAAGGAACCCGTTCCAAGGACTGTCGTATAGGCAGATTCCATCAGGGAGCATTCTATCTGTCGCAGGAACTCGGATTGGAAATATTGCCTATGTATCTTTATGGACCAGGCAAAATCCTCCCTAAGAAAACCTACCATCTGCGCAAGGGTATCTTCTATATCGAAGTGGGAAATCCGATAAGCAGGAAGGAATTGCAAACCATGGGAGAATTGAGAAAACAAGCCTCCACATTGCGCAAACAATATAAGGAGAAATACGAAGAAATCGCAAACGAAATAGAAAAAAGAGTCTGAATTGAAAAGAGTTATTATTATAGGAAGTGGACTGGGAGGTCTGTCATGTGGCGTGATTTTAGCCAAGAATGGTTATCACGTTACGTTGTTGGAGCAGTCGCAGCAAATAGGCGGTTGCTTGCAATGCTTCTATCGCCATGGTGCCAAGTTTGAAACCGGAATGCACTTTATCGGAAGTGCTGCAGAAGGTCAGACTCTGTCCAAACTGATGCGCTATCTGGAGATAGACAGGGATGTGCAACTTTCCCAACTGGATCCTTCCGGTTATGATGTGGTAGCCTTGGCTGGCAAGAAATACAAGTTTGCCAATGGCAGAGAGAATTTCATCCAGCAGATGACAGAATACTTTCCAGACCAGCATGAGAATCTCATTAGATATTACAATCTGGTGGAAAAAATTGCCCAGGCTTCTTCCCTGCACGCTCTGAAAGATGCAGAATCTGATTCCGTCATCAACACAGAATACCAGCTGCGCTCCATCAACGAGGTAATTGACGAACTGATTACCGACCCTACCCTGGCGAAAGTACTGGTGGGCAATCTCCCCCTCTACGCAGCAGAGAAAGACAAGACTCCCTTCTCTACCCATGCCTTCATCATGGATTTCTACAACCAGAGTGCTTACCGCATAAAGGGAGGAAGCGATTCTGTTGCCCAAGCACTTGCCAATACGCTCCAGAGATACGGAGGAGAAATACTTACTCTCCATCAGGCAAGACACATCGTCTGCGACGACAAACAGGCAACGGGAATAGAGGTCTGGAACAAAAAGGAAAAGAAAACCGTATTCTTCCCTTGCGACTACGTGATTTCAGATGCGCACCCCAAACGCACCTTAGAAATGCTCGACACCAAACTGATACGGCCTGCCTACAGAAACCGCATCAACAGCATTCCACAAACAGTAGGCTGCTTCTCTGTTTTCCTGCGGTTCAAGGAGCATGAAGTGCCCTACCTCAACTACAATTACTATGGTTATCAAGGCAATACGCCATGGAATTGTGAAAATTACTCGGAAGCATCCTGGCCCAAGGGATTTCTGTACATGCATTTCTGTGCAGACTCCACACCAACAACCTACGCTTCATCAGGAGTTATTCTCTCCTATATGAAGATGGAAGAAGTGGTCCGCTGGAAAGGTTCTTCCGTAGGAAAGAGAGGAGAGGAATATGAAACTTTCAAGCGCCAGAAAGCAGAAAAACTGTTGGACGTACTGGAAACTCATTTCCCTGGACTCAGAGATCATATTGCGGAATACTATACTGCCACCCCACTCACCTATCTCAACTATACGGGAACAGAGGATGGAGCCATGTATGGTATTGCCAAAGACATCACGAAGGGAGCTGCATACAGGGTACCCCAACGCACCAAAGTGCCTAATGTATTTCAGACAGGACAAAACATCAACTCCCACGGAATGTTGGGAGTCCTGGTAGGAACCATCGTAACTTGCTCGGAGTTTCTGACTGCCAGGACCATTTACGAACAGATAAAAAAATACAACGAATGAAGACGGCTATCATCATAGGAGGAGGTTTGGGAGGACTGTTTACTGGAGCCATCCTTGCCAAGGAAGGCTTACGGGTTACTGTGCTCGAAAAGAACGCTACGGCTGGTGGTGGGCTCCAGAGTTTCCATCGCTTCGGTGAATCCTTTGATACAGGAATGCACGTCATAGGCGGAATGCAACCTGGCGGAAACATCTACCGCATCTGCGAATACTTGGGCATCCTGGACCAGGTGAAAATCAAAGATGTAGATGCAGACTGTACAGACTGCCTTTACTTTGCAGAAGACCAGCAGACCTATCAGCTCCAGAAAGGAAAAGAAGGTTTCATCAACTCATTATCCGCTTATTTCCCGGAAGAACGGGAAAATCTGCAACGCTATGTAGATGCCATATTTGCCATTAGCGACTCCATCGACCTGTTTCATCTCCGTCCTACGACCGATTTCCTTCAGGTTCATACCGATGATTTTCTGATGGCAGCAGATGCTTTTGTTGCAAAATATATTCAGAATCCCAAGCTCCGGAGCATCGTTTCCTACATGAATCCGCTTTATGGAGGCCGACAGGACGAGACTCCAGCCTTTGTCCACGCCATCATCTCCACGCTCTACATCCAAGGCACCAGCCGGTTTGTAGGAGGAAGTCAACATTTTGCCCAACTGCTTGTTTCTGTAATCGAACAGGCAGGAGGAAAGGTGCTCACCCATACAGAAGTGGAATGGGTGGAAGTCAACAACCGTCATGTGGAGTACGTAAGAACCCGGCAGGGAGAAATCTTTCAGGGCGACTACTTCATCTCAGCCATTCACCCTTGCACCCTCTTGAAACGGATGCCCGAAAAAGCTTTCCCCAAGGCTTATAGAGAGCGCCTGAATCAGATTCCAAATTCCTATTCAGCGTTTTCCGTCTATATCAAACTGAAGCCCGACTGCTTCCCATACATCAATCATTCGGAATATTACATGACCCGATACGATGAAATATGGAAATTCGGCGAGCAGCACGACACCTGGCCTTTAGGCTTCCTTTTGATGACTCCGCCAGACGAGAACCAGGGCAAATACAGTTCGAAAGTCCTCATCACCGCACCTATGCTCTATGATGAAGTAAAGAAATGGGAACAGACCACCGTGGGGCATCGGGGCGAAGAATACGAAAGTTGGAAAGCAGGAAAAGCACAACAGCTCCTCTCTCATATCGAGGAAATTCATCCGGGATTCAGAGAATGTATCGACAGAATCATCACGGCTTCTCCATTGACCATTCGCGACTTTTATGGAGTGAAAGACGGAGCGCTGAGCGGATTCAGCAAGGACTATAAAAACATCGCATTATCGCAGGTTCCCGTGGTTACCAAGGTGGATAACCTGTTGCTGACAGGTCAGAACAACAACCTTCATGGTTTCTGTGGCGTTCCCCTGACAGCAATCAATACCGCCGAGGCTATTTTAGGAAGAAATTCCATACTCCATAAAATAAATGAAATCGGAAAGAATGAAAATTAAACCGATGAAGCAAAGACTGATGATCATAATAGGGTTCGTCCTCCTATGTCTCCAGATGCTGAAGGCACAGGAGAAAATCAACATCTGGCAAGGCACAGCATGCAGAAAGAATGTGGAAATGACTGCATATCTGGCAAAAGGTGGCAGCAAGATGGCTGTCATCGTATGTCCTGGTGGAAGTTACCTCTGGCACGATATGAATGGCGAAGGACACGAAGTGGGCAAATGGTTGCAGAGCAACGGAATCTCTGCATTCGTGCTCCATTACCGTACTGCTGGATTCATGGCCTTCTTCCTGCATTACCGCCATCTGTTCAGAGGAGTCCGATACCCTGACGCATTGGACGACCTGACCCAAGCCACCTTATATATTAAGGAACACGCAAGGGAATACGGAGTCTGCTCCGACAGCATTGGAGCGATGGGCTTTTCTGCAGGCGGTCATCTTGTACTGTCGGGAGTTACCCTGCGTAAACTTCCCCTGATGTTTGTTGCCCCCATCTATCCGGTCGTTACCATGAACGGGAAATACGCTCACAAGCGGTCGCGCAGAGCCTTGTTGGGCGACAACCGCAAAAACAGCAGACTGCTTCGAGACTCCCTGTCTGTTGAGCGCCATATTTCAGCCAGTTGTCCACCCGTGTTTCTGGTAAACTGCAAGGATGATCCTATCGTAAAATACCAGAACTCAGAATTGCTCGATTCCGCCCTGACTGTCCATCACATTCCCCATCAATACATCCAATACAAGACGGGAGGACATGGATTTGGAGCCTCCGACACAAAGGGTTCGCCCGAATGTCGGCAATGGAAGAAAGAGTTTTTAGTTTGGATCAGAAAACTTCAGACCCAATAATTACAGCATTAGACTTTTCCTGATTCAAGGATTCCAAGAATGAAAGAACAAAAAAGATTCCAATATGAACATAACAGATTTTGACGATATTCGCCCATACAATCCCGATGAATTTCTTGAGGCCATACAGCGCATCGCCCACAGTTCATCGTTTCCGATTCTTTCTGCATACGTCTATCCGGAAGAATCGGTCAAGGAAATCCGTCAACGCATAGCCAACTACCAGACGGTTAGGGAATTTCAACAGGACACGATGAGTAAAGTCAACCAGCAGGTGATAGAAAACAGCATCACGGAATTTTCCTGCTCAGGACTCGACAAGCTGAGTCCTGAAGGGCATTATCTCTATGTTTCCAACCACCGTGACATCATGTTAGACTCCAGTCTTCTCCAATATTTCCTGCTCAATCACGGCTTCGACACCACAGAGATTACCTTTGGTGCCAATCTGATGTCCAACCAGTTGATTATCGATATTGGCAAATGCAACAAGATGTTCAAGGTAGAACGCCCAGGCGGAAGTCTGAAGGAATTCTATCGCTGTTCCAGACACCTGTCCGATTACATCCGCTTCGTGATTCAGGAGAAAGGACAGTCCATCTGGATTGCCCAGCGAAACGGCAGGACCAAGGATGGAAACGACACGACAGACCAGGGCATCATCAAGATGTTCTGCATGTCTTGCCCGGATGATAAAATCAAGGCAATAGACCAGTTGCACATCGTTCCTGTGGCGGTTTCCTACGAATGGGAATCATGCGATATTCTGAAAACACTCGAACTCTACGAAAGCCAGTTTGCCAAATACACCAAAAAACCGGGCGAAGATCTGAACAGTATTCTGACGGGAATCTCCCAACCCAAAGGCAGGGTGCACATAGAAATCTGCGAACCGATTTCCCGCATGGAACTGATGAAACTGGAACAGCTTACGAGCAACGAATATCACAAGGCAGTAGCCCGTCTGCTGGACGAGCGCATCAACAAGGCCTATCGCCTGTATCCCAACAATTACATCGCTTACGACCTGCGGTATGGCACCAGAAAATACCAGGATTTCTATACCCCAAAACAGAAGGAAGAATTCTTGGCACACGTCAGAGAATTGGAACATTATGATACTTGCGACATCGAAATGCTGAAAGATATTTATTTAGGCATTTACGCCAACCCTGTAAACAACAAGTAAGCAGAAGTAGAAGAAACAATAAGTAAGAAGCAGAAAGAATAAGTAAGAAGCAGAAAAAATAAGAAATAAGAAAATGACAGAACTGATTCTGAAAATATACGATTATCTCAAGACGCATCGGCTGAGTGGCATCTGCTCATCCGTAGCAATCACGCTCATACTCCTCCTTGCAGTTACCAGACTGAACTACAAGGAAGATATTGCCGACTTTCTTCCGATAGATAGCGAGCACCAGAATGCCATGAAGGTCTATCAGAACATTTCGGGAGCCAGCAAGATTTTCGCCATCTTCCAATACAGGAATGCTGCGCAGTCTGATGATCCGGAAATACTGACCCATACCATAGACGCTTTCGTAGAGAATGTGGAGAAAACAGACTCTGCCCACGTCATCAGAAATCTGATGGCGCAAGTGGATTTGGAAAAGATGAACCAGATAACAGATTTCGTCTATCAGAACATTCCTTATTTTCTGACAGATGCAGACTATCGGAGAATGGACAGTCTGCTCAGTCAGCCCGATTACATTCCCCACCAGCTGAAAGCAGACAAGCAAATGCTCCTCTTCCCTACCGGCGGCATTCTGTCTGACAACATTCAGCGCGACCCGCTGAACCTCTTCACTCCCATCCTGCAGAAATTGCAGCATTCCGAATCCAGTCTGAAATATGAAATGTACGATGGCTACATCTTCTCTCCCGACATGAAGAAGGCCATTGTGATGATGGATTCTCCCTACGGGGCAAGCGAGACAGAAAACAATGCCCACCTTACCCAAATGCTAAAAGACTGTGCCCGGGAAGCCAGCCAGTCGCAGCCGAATATAGAAATCCACATCATAGGCGGACCCGTTATTGCCGTCACCAATGCCCATCAGATCAAAACCGACAGCATTCTTTCTGTAAGTATTGCTGTCGTACTGATTCTTGCCCTGCTCTTCTTCTCCTTCAGAAGCAGGAGAAACCTTTTGCTCATAGCCCTTTCCATCGGATGGGGCTGGCTCTTTGCCATCGGCGGGTTAGCTATCTTCCACAATCAGGTTTCGGTCATCGTCATCGGCATTTCATCCATCATCTTGGGTATTGCAGTCAACTACCCTCTTCATTTCATCGCCCACCTTTCTCATACACCCGACAAGCGGAAGGCGCTGAAAGAAATCGTCATGCCCCTCCTGGTGGGCAACGTGACTACGGTAGGTGCTTTTCTGGCATTAGTTCCACTCAAATCCGTGGCCTTAAGAGACCTGGGACTGTTCAGTTCTCTCCTGCTCGTCGGCACCATCGTATTCGTGCTCATCTATCTTCCCCATCTGTCTAAGACAACCGGGGAGGCAAAGCATACATTCCTTGACAAGTGGAGCAACATCTCGCTCGAAAAGAAACCGGTCTTCGTTACCATTGTGCTCATTCTGACCATCATCTTCGGATATTTCAGTCTGCAGACGGAGTTTGACACCAACATGGCACACATTAATTATATGACCCCGGAACAGAAGGCAGACATGGAATATTTCGCCAAAATGATGAAACAGGAAGACGGAATCCAGAAAGTCTATGCCCTGTCTTCCGACTCCACTTTGGACGGAGCACTCGACAAAAGCCTCTCCTTGCAGGGAACTCTGCAGGAACTTTCCGATCAGAAGACTATACAGGACTACTCCTCCTGCAACCAGTTTATCACATCGAAGAAAGAACAGGCACGGCGCCTGCAACTCTGGCAGAAATTCCTCGATAAACACCAGCATCTCCTCACTTCCGGCATCAAACCTTATATGACAGAAGAAGGATTTGCCGATGGTTGTTTCGCAGATTTCGAGCGCATTCTCCACCAGGATTACCAGCCGCAGGACATTCAGCATTTCAAACCTCTGCTTCAATCCGCATTTGCCTCCAACATCAGTACCGACAGTCTCAACGGCAAATACCACGTCATCAACATCCTCTCTGCCAAAGAAAAGGATGTAAAGAAGGTGGAGGATTGTCTGCAAACACAACATAGCTTCAGTTTTGATGTGAAGAGCATGAACAGCGCCATTGCCAACCATCTGTCAGACGATTTCAACTACATCGGATTTGCCTGCGGATTCATCGTGTTCTTCTTCCTCTGGTTGTCTATGGGAAGTATCGAGTTAGCAGTCCTCTCGTTCATCCCGATGGCTATCAGTTGGCTGTGGATATTGGGACTGATGGCCATCTTCCACATGCAGTTCAACATCGTGAACATCATCCTCGCCACCTTCATCTTCGGTCAGGGCGACGACTACACCATCTTCATGACAGAGGGAGCCATGTACGAATATGCTTACCGGCGCAAGATGCTTGCCTCCTACAAGCATTCCATCATCATTTCAGCCCTCATCATGTTTATCGGCATCGGCACGCTGATAGTAGCCCGCCATCCGGCACTCCGTTCATTGGCAGAAGTCACCATCGCAGGCATGTTCTCCGTGGTTCTGATGGCCTATATTTTCCCGCCGCTTATCTTCAACTGGCTGGTGAAGCGAAAGGGAGAATACCGGGTTCGCCCCCTTTCCTTACAGATGCTTTTCCGCCGCAGGAAAGAGGGAATTGCCTATTATCACGACCTGGTTCTCGACCGCTACCGCTACAAGGGTGTGGAAGTTTTCAGCACCGTCAAGCGAAATCTCAGGCGCAACCGTGATTATCAGGAGTGGATGAAGCAGCAGGATACTTCCCAACCAGTCATCATCCCGTCTGCCGGCTATGGAGAGAAAGCGCTCCTCTTTGCCCTGCTCCACCCGGAAACAAAAGTGATTGCCGTAGAAGCGGATCCTGACAAATGCAGACTGATGAAATTCAGCATGGAAGGAATCGTTGAAAATGTAGAAATCATCAACCAAGCTGAAATCAGCCGTCAAATGTGATTATAAATAAGAATCAAGATCTCATGAATAAAAATCAAGATCCCATGAATGAGATTTAAGATGAACTAAAATCAATATGTATAAAAATGAAAATCAATATGAAAGAGAATATTAGAAAAATCCTGGAAGAAGCCCTACCACTGGTAGATTTAGATTCAGATTTCCTGTTCAATGAACTGGATTCCTTAGGCATTACCACCATCCTGATGCTCCTTTCAGACGAATACCAGATAAAACTGGAATCATCAGACGTAACACCTCGGAATTTCCGCAACTTAGACAGCCTTGTGGCAATGGTAGAAAAGAAAAAACAGGCAGGCGTATGAAGACATCAGAGGACTATATGCTGACATCAGAGAACCATCTGTTAACTTTAGAGGACTATCTGGAGAAAGACGCAGCATTATTCCCCGACAAGGTGGCAATCATCTGTGGAGAAGAATCATGCACTTATCGGCAACTGTGCAACCGTGTAACCGATACAGCCGATTCGTTTCATAGCAAGGGACAGGCGATTCCTTTCGCTACTTCCCCTACGATAGAATGCCTCGTAACATATTTTGCCATTCATCGCTCAGGAAACGTGGCAGTTCCGCTGGAACAGGAATCGCATTTTTCTGAAGAAATGAACAAGACAGAAGAAGCCTCCATTCCAGCAGGAGTAGCCGACATACTTTTCACGACAGGCACAACCGGCAAGTCGAAGGGAGCGATGATTTCCCATTCCACCATCATCGCCAATGCTGAAAATCTGATAGAAGCACAAGGCTTTCATCACGACCTGACCTTCATCATCAATGGTCCTCTCAGCCACATCGGAAGTCTCTCCAAGGTCTATCCCATCATCCTCGTAGGCGGCACCCTACACATCATCGACGGAATGAAAGACATCAACCGTTTCTTTCAGGCAATGGATTCCCCTACTGAAGGAAAGTTTGCCACATTCCTGGTTCCGGCAAGCATCCGGATGCTGTTGACATTTGCTTCCGACCGCCTTGCCCTGTATGCAGATAGAATAGAATTCATCGAAACAGGCGCTGCTCCTATCTCTCAGAATGATATGGAGAAACTTTGCTTTATCCTGCCCCAGAGCCGCCTTTACAATACGTATGCTTCCACCGAGACGGGCATCATCTCCACCTATGATTTCCAGCACGGCGAATGCCTGGTTGGTTGTGTAGGCAAACCGATGAAGCATGCAGGTTTCATCATCGGCGAAGACGGGAAAATCGCCTGCACAGGGAAAACGCTCATGAGCGGTTATTATGGTGATGAACTCCTGACCCACTCTATCATGAAAGAAGGAGTCCTCTACACCTCCGACCGGGGAACAGTTGACGAACAAGGACGTTTGAGGCTCAAGGGACGGGATGGCGACATCATCAATGTGGGCGGTTATAAAGTGGCTCCTGATGAAGTAGAAGATGCCGCTCTCAGCCTTCCATTTATCAAGGACTGCATCTGCATTCCTGCCAACCATCGGGTTTTGGGCACCATTCTGAAACTATTAGTTGTGCTCGACGGGGATCATCCGTTCAACAAACGGGAGATAGCCTTAGCACTTCGCGACAAGCTCGAACCCTATAAAATCCCTACCCAATATGAGCAAGTAGAAAGCATCCAGCGCACCTTCAACGGGAAAACAAACCGGAAGGCATATCTTTCAGAAAAGTAGGTATGACTGCTCGTCAAATCATAAAAAAGCAATTAAAGTCGTAAAAAAATAGACAATTCGCTTGGTGTTCTCAAAAAAATACATTAATTTTGCCACCATAAAATATAACATAACCAATTATTATTAGACTATGATGACAATCGAAGAATACAGAGCAGCCATCTTTCAAGCACTGCTCGATGCAAAGAACGAGGACGGGACTCAGCTTCTCAGCGAAAAGGAAGCCAGAGAGGCCCTCAACGGCTTTACCGACGATGAGTTGCAAGATGGAATCCTATGGAATTCACCGGAGGATGTGGCTAACATCATATTGGAAGGATAAGAATACTTCAAAATATTCAGTCAGGAGAGGGTGTGTCATAAGTCTGTGACGCACCCCTTTTTATTTTTTGCCTTTTCACA
>ERZ772860.819-NODE-819-length-24780-cov-14.162184_pt1 | contig 24780 bp, 15 predicted proteins | sample MGYA00511342_ERZ772860 | MGnify/ENA primary metagenome ERZ772860 (study PRJEB29015, sample SAMEA2737665) | human gut metagenome | biome: human gut; feature: human-associated habitat; material: faeces | place: China | collected 2012 ... | reverse complement strand
CCCCCCCCAACTTAACAATGAGGAGCAGCGCCCGGAAGGCCGTCCCCCTCGCCGGCGCCGCCCTCGCCCCCAACCCCTATCCATCATGTCTGCACCGCTGAACACCATCTACGCCCATACCCTCCCGGGGCACGGGCCCGAAGACTGGGAGCCGCTCTTCGGCCCTAACGGGCACGCCGAAAAGGTGGCGCGCATCGCCGAGAGCTTCGCCTCCGCCTTCCGCGAAACCGCCCTGCAGGATTTCGCGCCCGCCCTGCGCGCCCTCGGTCTGCTGCACGACATCGGCAAAGCCTCTGACGCCTTCCAGCGCTACCTGAGCCTCTCGGCCGACGGCAAGAACGCCGAGCCCGCCGACCACAAAAGCGCGGCCGCCGCTTGGGTGTTGCAGTGCCGCGGCCTCGCCGGCAGCCCCATCGCCGTCTTCCTCGCCTACGCCTTTCTCGGCCACCACAGCGGGCTGGGGCACGGCAGCGAATTCATGACCACGAGCGGGAAGGCCGGCGAGCGCCTGCGAGCCCTGCTCAGCGACGCGAAAATCCAACCCCTTCTGCGCAGAGCCACCGAGCCGCTCGCGCGCCTGCTGCCGCGGCTGCGCTCGCGCCTCGTCGAAGACGTCCTCTTCACCTGCCAGCTCTGCGTGCGCATGCTCCACTCCGCCCTCATCGATGCCGACTGGCAGGCCACGGAAGCCTTCTGCCAACCTGAGCTCAGCGCCCGGCGCAGCGGCCGGCAATACCCGGACATGGGCGAGCTCTCCCTGCGCCTGCGCCGGTATTTGCAGCGCTTCGGTACCCCGCGCACCCCCGTCAACACCTGGCGGCACCTCATCAGCGACGCCTGCCTGAGCGCCGCCGCCCTCGCCCCCGGCGTCTACCGCCTCAACGTGCCCACCGGCGGCGGCAAAACCCTCGCCTCGCTCGCCTTCGCCCTCGAGCACGCCCGGCGCCACCGCCTGCAGCGCGTCATCTACGCCATCCCCTACACCAGCATCATCGAGCAAACCGCCCAAACCTTCCGCGACGCCCTCGGCAGAGACGCCGTCGTCGAGCACCACAGCCAGATTGCCGACAACCGGGACAGCGAAGCCAACCGCCTCAGCGCCGAAAACTGGGACGCGCCCCTCATCGTCACCACCAACGTCCAATTCTTCGAATCCTTCTTTGCCGCCGGCAACAAGCGCTGCCGCAAGCTGCACAACGTCGCGCGCTCCGTCATCATCCTCGACGAAGCCCAGGCCCTGCCCACCGCCCAGCTCAAACCCTGCCTCGCCCTGCTCAAGAGCCTTGCGCGCGACTTCGGGTGCAGCATCCTGCTCTGCACCGCCACCCAGCCCGCCTTCATCAACTTCCCCGCCGGCAGCGAAAGCCCCGCCTTCACCATCGGCTGGGAGCCCGGGCAAGTCAAGAGCCTCATCGGCGAAGAGCTCGAAAGCCGCCTCGCCGCCGCCTTCAAGCGCGTCACCCTCCACTTCATCGGGCGGCGCACCCGCACCGAACTCCTCGAGCACCTGCGCGAAAGCGGGCAGAGCCGAGCCCTCATCATCACCAACCTCACCGCTCAGGCCCGGAAGCTCTGCGACGAAGCCAAGCGCATGGGCTTTGAAGGCCTCTACCACCTCTCCGCGCGCATGTGCCCCGCCCACCGCGAGCGCGTGCTTGGCGAAGTCAAGGCCCGCCTCGCCTCCGGCCTGCCCACCCTGCTCATCTCCACCCGCGTCATCGAAGCCGGCGTCGACATCTCCTTCCCCCGCGTCTACCGAGACCGCTGCGGGCTCGACTCCCTCGCCCAATCCGCCGGGCGCTGCAACCGGCACGCCGAGCGCACCCGCGGAGACGTCTTCGCCTACGAAGACGCCGACGGCGAAGGCCTCAACACCCTCGTCGACCTGCGCGACGGCGCCCTCGCCCTCGACGAACTGCGCGCCACCGGCCGCTGGGCCGACGACGAGCTCTTCAACGCCGCCCCCGTCACCGACTACTTCCGCCGCTTCTACGGCAAGCGCAGCGCGCAGGGATGGGACGCCGCCGGCCTGCTCGCGCAGCACATCGGCCGCCAGCTCCCCTGCCTCTACGGCTGGAACTTCCCCGCCATGGAAGCCGACTTCCACCTCATCACCCCCGGCCAGCAAGTCATCCTCGTCCCCTACGGTGAAGAAGGCGAGCAGCTGCGCCGCGACATCCTTCAACTGGCTGAGCGGCACATCATGCCCGGGCGCGAACTCTACCGGCGCCTCCAGCGCATCAGCGTCTCCATCTATGCTGCCGAATATGATCAACTCCACCCCCACCTCGAAACCCTGCACCCCGACGCTGACATCCGCATGCTGAGCACCCCCGCCCTCTACAGCGAGCTCACCGGCCTGCAGCGCAGCAGCAAGCCCCTGCCGGCTGAAAGCCTCATCTGCTGACATCGCACCCACCCCCACACACCACCATCGGCCACGACTCGGAACAACCCCTCCCCACCCCCTCCCCCTCTCTCTCATTCCCCCCATCCTCATTCATCCTTCCCCCAATAAAAAATCCCAACGCCATGAGCTACGGCATCCAACTGCACGTCTGGGGCGACTACGCCTGCTTCACGCGCCCGGAGCTGAAATCCGAGCGCCTCAGCTACGAAGTCATGACCCCCTCCGCCGCCCGCGGCATCCTCAGCGCCATCTACTGGAAACCCCAATTCCGCTGGGTCATCGACCGCATCCACGTCCTCGCCCCCATCCGCTTCAGCCAAGTGCGGCGCAACGAAGTCGGCAAAACCATTACGCTTCCCGCGCTCGACGTCATGAAAGGCGAGCGCGAAGCCTTCCTCGGCGACTTCATCGAAGACGAGCGCCAGCAGCGCGCCACCACCCTGCTGCGCGACGTCTCCTACGTCATCGACGCTCACATCGACATCCTCGAAGAAGAGAGCGGCGTCAACTCCATCGCCAAGCACCTTGAAATCTTCAAGCGCCGAGCCGCCCGCGGCCAGTGCTTCCACCAGCCCGGCCTCGGCATGCGCGAATTCTTCGCCATGTTCGCCCTCGTCGACGAGCAACACCCCATGCCCCCCAGCCGCCTGCCTGAAAAGCAGAAAAACCGCAACCTCGGCCTCATGCTCCACGACATCGTCTACCGTGACGACCCGCACGGCAGCGTCATCTGCGCCCATACCCACAAACGGCAGAGCGCCGAGCCCGTCTTCTTCATGGCCGAGCTGCGCGACGGCATCCTCAACATCCCACCCCTCACCCAAGCCCTGCGATGATCCTCACCCGCCTCTACGAACTCTACAACCGCCTCAGCGCCGAAGGGCAAAACCTGCCTGAAATGGGGCGCAGCCTCCAGAAATTCAGCTTCCGCCTCATCATCGACCGCGAAGGCCGCCTCCTGCGCCTCGAAGACTGCCGCGAAAGCATCGAAGAGCGCAGCTACGGCAAAAAAGGCAAGGAAAGCATTCGCACCAAACTCGTCCCGCGCCTCGAACTCGTCCCCGGAGAAACCAAACCCTCCGGCAGCGGCCTCAACCCCTGCTTTCTGTGGGACAACGCCGCCTACCTCCTCGGCTACAGCGACCCCAAAGGCGGCGAGAAAAAAGCCGCTCGCGCCCGCGAAGCCTGCCGCGAAACCCGCCGCCGCTACCTGCTCTTCGAAAACCTCCTGCACAGCGAAGCCTACAGCGCCTTCTGCCGCTTCCTCGAGCAGTGGGAGGCCGGCAGCCCCCTGCCCGAAGGCACCACGCCCGACATCCTCATCGCCAACGGCATGATCGACGTGCTCGGCCTCGGCCCGCTACACCGCCGGCAAGAGCTCATCGACTGGTGGAAAGGGCAGGGCGCCGCCCTCTGGAAAAGCGGCAACCCCGACCCCGGCAGCCTTCGCCGCAGCGCAGACAGCGAGAAAACAGCCATGTGCCTCATCACCGGCGAGCGCGCCCCCATCGCCGAACTGCACGAGCCCGCCATCAAAGGCGTCGCCGGCGCCCAAGTCACCGGCGCCAAACTCGTCTCCTTCAACTGCCGCGCCTTCGAATCCTACGGCAAGACGCAGAGCCTCAACGCCCCCGTCTCTCGCCGGGCCGCCTTCGCCTACTGCAACGCCCTCAACTACCTGCTGGGCAACAGCGCCAGCCGCCGCCGGCTCGGCGACACCACCCTCGTCTACTGGGCAGACGCCCCCGCCCAGCAGCGTAGCGAGCTCGAAGCCATCTTCGCCCAGTGCATGGACGGCGACATCGACGACGCAGACGCCTCCGGCACCCCCGCGGACCCCGGCAGTCCGGCCGCCGAGCTCCTGCACCCCGGCCCTGCGGACGGCGAAGGCTCTGACGCACCGCAGCCTCCTCCCGCGCAGGACGAAGCCCTGCTCAGCCGCGTGCGCGAGTGCGTGCGCTCCATAGCCGCCGGAATCGTCCCGCGCACCGTCATCGACAGCAGCGGCGAAACCCCCTTCTACATCCTCGGACTCGCTCCCAACGCCGCGCGCCTCTCCGTGCGCTTCTACCGCGAATCCGACTTCGGCGAACTGCTCGGCAACCTCGCCGCGCACGGCGCCGCCATCAGCCTCAAACCGCGTGGCCGCGCCTTCAAGGACCCGGCCCTCATCACCCCTCGGCTGATCCTGCGCGAAACCGCGCGAGACAGCAATGACATCCCGCCCGTCTACGCCGGGCAACTCATGCGCGCCATCCTCTGGAAGCTTCCCTACCCCGATAGCATCGCCATGGCCATCATCAGGCGCTTCCGGGCCGACCGCCGCATCAACTACATCCGCTGCGCCTACCTCAAGGCCTGGCTCACCCGCAAACAACCCCAACTCAACATCACCACCATGCTCGACACCAGCAACCAAGAACCCGGCTACCTCCTCGGTCGCCTCTTCGCCGCCCTGCAAAAAACGCAGGACGATGCCCTCGGCAACGTCAACCGCACCCTGCGCGACGCCTTCTACGCCTCCGCCTCCGCCAATCCGGCCGGCATCTTCCCGCGCCTGCTCAAACTCTACCCCCACCACCTCGCCAAAATCGACAACCCCGGCCGGCGCATCGCACGCGAGCGCCTCGTGCAAGACATCATCGGCGGGCTCGACAGCCGCAGCGGCTTCCCCAAACAGCTCAACCTCGAGCAGCAGGGGCTCTTCGCCATCGGCTACTACCACCAAATGCAAGCCTTCTACACCGCCAAGAGCGACAGCACCCCCGATGCCCCCGCCGAAGACAACGGCGCCTCCGGCAGCTCCGCTGACTGAAGCTCCCTCAAGCAAACCATCCTCAACCCAACAACCAAACCCGACAACAAACCCCAACAACCAACCCCATCAACAACCATGAACAAAATCGACTTCATCCTCATCTTCGACGCCCTTGACGCCAACCCCAACGGCGACCCCGATGCCGGCAACCTCCCCCGCACCGACGGCGAAACCGAGCACGGTCTCGTCACCGACGTCTGCCTCAAGCGCAAAATCCGCAACTACGTCCAACTCACCCGCGGCAACCAGCCCCCCTACGAAATCTACATCAAAGAAAAAGCCATCCTCAACAACCAGCATAAGCGCGCCTACGACGCCCTCGAAGCCGAAGGCAAAAAGCCCACCATCGAAGAAGCCCGCGACTGGATGTGCCGCAACTTCTTTGACATCCGCAGCTTCGGCGCCGTCATGTCCACCGACGTCAAATGCGGTCAAGTCCGCGGCCCCGTGCAGATCTCCTTCGCCCGCTCCGTCGACCCCGTCACTCAGCTCGAATACGCCGTCACCCGCTGCGCCGTCACCACCGAGAAAGAAGCCAAGGACCAAAAAGGCGACAACCGCACCATGGGGCGCAAATACACCATCCCCTACGGCCTCTACGTCGCCAGAGGCACCGTCAACCCCTTCCTCGCCGCCCAGACCGGCTTCAGCGACGAAGACCTCGCCGTGCTGCGCGAAGCCCTCTGCAACCTCTTCACCTTCGACGCCTCCGCCGCCCGGCCCGCCGGCTCCATGAACGTCCGCAAGCTCCTCTTCTTCCGGCACGACAGCGAGCTGGGCAGCGCCCCCGCCCACCGCCTCTACGACAGCGTGCACCTCAGCCGCCGCCCAGGCATCGAATGCCCCCGCAGCTTCAGCGACTACGAACTGAGCATCGACCCCATGCCCGCAGGCATCACCCTCGAAGACATCCCCTGCTGACCCCTCCCGGCCCAGCGCCGGGCCGCGTGCCTCACCGGCGCGCCGCCCAGCGCGCCCGAGCCCCGACCGTGGCCGCCATGATTGAAGAAGTCGACTACATCACCCTCTCCGCCCTGCAGCACTACAGCTTCTGTGCGAGGCAATGCGCCCTCATCTACACAGACTGCTGCTGGGCCGAGAACAGCCTGACCACCCTCGGCCACATCGAGCACGAGCGCGTGCACGCCTCCCCCGCCGACAGCAGGGGAGGCGTGCGAACCGCGCGCGGCCTGCCCCTCGTCAGCCACCGCCTCCGCATCCGCGGGCAGTCAGACGCCGTCGAATACCGCCGCAGCAGCGACGGGCAGCTCAGCATCACCCCCGTCGAATACAAACACGGGCGGCAGCAAAGCCTGCAAGCCGACAGCATCCAACTCTGCGCCCAAGCCCTCTGCCTGGAAGAAATGCAAAACTGCTGCATCAGCGAAGGCGTCCTCTACTACAACAGCCTGCACCGGCGCACCCGCATCCCCCTGAGCGACGAACTGCGCGAGCAAACCCGGCGCACCATCACCGCCGTGCGCGAACTCCTCAGCTCCGGCCGCCTGCCACCCGCCGAACCCCGCCCCCACTGCCGCAGCTGCTCGCTCAGCGACATCTGCCTGCCAGGCACCGCCCGCGGCAGCGCCGCCGCCTTCACCCGCCGCCAAATCGCCCAAAGCCTCAGCCAAGAACCATGAAAAAACACCTCAACACCCTCTACGTCACCCAAGACGACAGCCTGCTGAGCAAAGACGGCGAAACCATCTGCATCAGCCGGCACGGCACCCGCCTGCTGCGCCTCCCCCTGCACAACCTCGAAGCCATCCAAACCTTCGGGTGGAACATCGCCGCCACCCCGCAACTGCTCGCCGTCTGCGCCGAGCGCGGCATCTGCCTTTCCCAATGCAGCCCGCAGGGCAAACTGCACTACCGCATCTGCGGCTTCACCCCCGGCAACGTCCTGCTGCGGCGGCAGCAATACCGCCTGGCCGACAGCGCGGAAGGCGCCCTGAGCACCGCGCGCCTCATCGTCACCGCCAAAATCCTCAACGCCCGCAAACTCCTCCAGCGCCACCGTCGAGACCACAGCCCCGCCGACAGCCCTGAAGAACAAGCCCTGCGCCGCGCCGAGCAAGACCTCGCCCGCGCCGCCCGCCTCAGCCGCCGGGCAGAAAACAGCCAAAGCCTCCTCGGCATCGAAGGCGCCGCCGCCGAAAGCTACTTCGGCAGCTTCGGCCACTGCCTGCAGCGCAGCGACATCAGCTTTGCCACCCGCAACCGCCGCCCGCCGCGAGACCCCGTCAACGCCCTCCTCTCCTTCGCCTACAGCCTGCTGGCGCACGACTGCCGCAGCGCCCTTGAAGCCGTCGGCCTCGACCCCGCCGTCGGCCTCTACCACCGCGACCGCCCCGGGCGCCCCTCCCTCGCCCTCGACCTCATGGAAGAACTGCGCGCCCCGCTGGCAGACCGCCTCACCCTCACCCTGCTCAACCGCCGCCAGCTCAACCCCGATGACTTCAGACGCGACGACAACGGCAGCATCAGCCTCAGCGACAACGCCCGCCGCATCGTCCTCACCCACTGGCACGAACGCAAAAACGACAGCATCCTGCACCCCTACCTCAACGAGCGCATCACCATCGGCATGATCCCCCACATCCAAGCGCGCCTGCTCGCCCACCACATCCGCGGCAGCCTCGACGCCTACCCGCCCCTCATCTGGCACTGAGCCCCCCGCTCGCAGAACCCCTCCACCCGCGCGCCATGTTCTACCTCATCAGCTACGACGTCGCCACAGCCACCCCCGCCGGGCAAAAGCGCCTGAGGCGCGTCGCCCGCCTCTGCGAAAACCACGGCATCCGCGTGCAGCAATCCGTCTTTGAGTGCAGCATGCCCACCGAGCTCTACCTGAGCTTCAAAGCCGCGCTGAGCAAACTCATCGACCCCGAGCAGGACAGCCTGCGCATCTACCCCATGGGCGAGCGCATGCGCGACAAAGTCGTGCACTTGGGCAAACCGACAGGCATCGACCCCACGGGCCCGCTCATCCTCTGAGGCCGGAGCACAGCCCCGACCTCGCCGCCGTCGTCTCACGCGAACCCCGGCCGACGCAGCGCCCGCAAGGAGATTCGCGCCGGCGCCGCCGCCCGTGGCAACGGCGCTTTGACAGCTCCTGTGTTAGATGTTCCGCATAGCGCCCCGCTCCGGCTGCCTTTCGCGGAACACAAGGCTCTTGACATTGGCGCTCAGAGCCTGTAGAATCCCCCTGTCGCGCCCCTCGCGGGCGCGTGAGTTGAAACAGCGCCTCCGAGAGCACGGCACCCCTGCTCACGCTGTCGCGCCCCTCGCGGGCGCGTGAGTTGAAACCTAACGCTATCAACCTCGTCAACGCTGACGGAAGTCGCGCCCCTCGCGGGCGCGTGAGTTGAAACTGCCGCAGTTGCACCTGCTCGGCTCGTCCGGGCAGGTCGCGCCCCTCGCGGGCGCGTGAGTTGAAACGCTCAGTACGTCAACCCCATGAACTGGCTGGATGGTCGCGCCCCTCGCGGGCGCGTGAGTTGAAACACCGTCACCTCCGCACACGCCATCTGGAGCAACACGTCGCGCCCCTCGCGGGCGCGTGAGTTGAAACCGCTCTACCAAGCCATCATCAACGGCACCCTCGAGTCGCGCCCCTCGCGGGCGCGTGAGTTGAAACTGACCATGTCTCACATCATCATCGACATCGGCCAGTCGCGCCCCTCGCGGGCGCGTGAGTTGAAACGACCTGCAACCCTCCGACGCCGACGACAGCACCGGTCGCGCCCCTCGCGGGCGCGTGAGTTGAAACGAGTACTACGGCGAATGGCCCCGTCTCTGGAAAGGTCGCGCCCCTCGCGGGCGCGTGAGTTGAAACACGACGGCCTCAGGCCTATGCCTAATTATATGGGGTCGCGCCCCTCGCGGGCGCGTGAGTTGAAACTTGAGGACGTCATCGAAGTAGGCGCGCAAGATGTGGTCGCGCCCCTCGCGGGCGCGTGAGTTGAAACTGAGAAGTCGCCACTCTTGGCAAGGTGCTTGGCGGTCGCGCCCCTCGCGGGCGCGTGAGTTGAAACAAAAAATTGATGAAAAGCGAGGCACATAAGCCCGCGTCGCGCCCCTCGCGGGCGCGTGAGTTGAAACTCCAGCCGCGGGTTGCCTGTCAAGTTCGCGCTCCCGTCGCGCCCCTCGCGGGCGCGTGAGTTGAAACCGGAATAGGTTACGGAAAAGTTTGGACATGGCGTGTCGCGCCCCTCGCGGGCGCGTGAGTTGAAACTCGCCGGCCTCCTTGCGGAGGTCATAGGCGAGCTTGTCGCGCCCCTCGCGGGCGCGTGAGTTGAAACGGTTACGGTCTGGCGCCCGATGCTCCATGTGGCGTCGCGCCCCTCGCGGGCGCGTGAGTTGAAACGTGTCTATGGTCGTCACGGTGCGATAATTGATAGGTCGCGCCCCTCGCGGGCGCGTGAGTTGAAACAGGATGCTCGTCAGCGTCGAGTTGGTCGTCTGAAGGTCGCGCCCCTCGCGGGCGCGTGAGTTGAAACCCAAAAGATCGCTGCTCTGTTCCGGAAAGTTCAGGTCGCGCCCCTCGCGGGCGCGTGAGTTGAAACCCTCCTGCGTCAAGCGGTATAACGTTTCTGTGTGTCGCGCCCCTCGCGGGCGCGTGAGTTGAAACCCGTGCTGATAACATCAAACTACGGAGCCCGTGACGTCGCGCCCCTCGCGGGCGCGTGAGTTGAAACTACGGAGCAGGTGGAGCGTGAGCACTATTTCCGAGTCGCGCCCCTCGCGGGCGCGTGAGTTGAAACTTGAAGAGGTCGATGAGGCCCGTGAGCTGCTTGTGTCGCGCCCCTCGCGGGCGCGTGAGTTGAAACATCGCTCCATCCTCCCATGATTTCCGCCAGCTCGGTCGCGCCCCTCGCGGGCGCGTGAGTTGAAACGTCTCGTTGCCGTTGTCAAACTCATAGACGAACTGTCGCGCCCCTCGCGGGCGCGTGAGTTGAAACGCGTCGCGCCTGTCATGTCGTCGTCCGGCGCGTGGTCGCGCCCCTCGCGGGCGCGTGAGTTGAAACGGCAACCGCTTCGGCGAAGTTGCCGGCGCTCTGGGTCGCGCCCCTCGCGGGCGCGTGAGTTGAAACTCCATCGGCAACCCCGCCGACGTCGTCGTCATCTCGTCGCGCCCCTCGCGGGCGCGTGAGTTGAAACGCTGTCACCTTGTCGAGGCAATCCCGGCAAGCCTCGTCGCGCCCCTCGCGGGCGCGTGAGTTGAAACGGCTTCATCGAGCTTGTACCAAAAATCGCCCTCAGTCGCGCCCCTCGCGGGCGCGTGAGTTGAAACTTGACTTCGCGCCATAGGAAAATGCCGAGGATGGGTCGCGCCCCTCGCGGGCGCGTGAGTTGAAACGTCGTCTGAAGAGCGGTGTTGATCGCGTCAACAGTCGCGCCCCTCGCGGGCGCGTGAGTTGAAACTGATTGCAAGCGCAAGGATGCCAGCGAGCTGCGCGGTCGCGCCCCTCGCGGGCGCGTGAGTTGAAACATGTTCGTATTGCCCCGGGCGCGAGCCCGGGGCTGTCGCGCCCCTCGCGGGCGCGTGAGTTGAAACGCGGGCTCGTCGCATGAGTCTGCAGTGTGCGTTAGTCGCGCCCCTCGCGGGCGCGTGAGTTGAAACATGATACTTTAACGCCATGGACACGACCCCTCAAAGTCGCGCCCCTCGCGGGCGCGTGAGTTGAAACTCGATGGTCTGCACCCACGACCTGCTTAAGCACCTGTCGCGCCCCTCGCGGGCGCGTGAGTTGAAACGAGTATTTTGAAGAGTTCGCGGTTAGCGGCAAGGGTCGCGCCCCTCGCGGGCGCGTGAGTTGAAACCTTGCCGCATGCCTTGCCGCCGACCTCATGCGGTCGCGCCCCTCGCGGGCGCGTGAGTTGAAACGGGCAACTCATGCAGGCAATCGCCTTTTGCCGCTGTCGCGCCCCTCGCGGGCGCGTGAGTTGAAACAACCTTCCAGCCGCCGGGAAGGAAAAACGGCAAGGTCGCGCCCCTCGCGGGCGCGTGAGTTGAAACCCCGAGGTAGCAGTGTACACCGGGGAAGACCTTGAGTCGCGCCCCTCGCGGGCGCGTGAGTTGAAACGGCCATGTGGCCGGGCGGGTAAAGCCAGCACTCAGTCGCGCCCCTCGCGGGCGCGTGAGTTGAAACTGAATGAACAGCACGAAAAGGGGCGCAAGGTGCTGTCGCGCCCCTCGCGGGCGCGTGAGTTGAAACGAGAAGCAGCAAAAACAGATTGACGGAGAAATCGTCGCGCCCCTCGCGGGCGCGTGAGTTGAAACTCTTTGCCGAGGTCGTCTATCACGATGAGCTCGGGTCGCGCCCCTCGCGGGCGCGTGAGTTGAAACGCCCGCATCCGAACAAAGCGAAAAATGAAGCCCTGTCGCGCCCCTCGCGGGCGCGTGAGTTGAAACCGGAATATAAGCAGCAAGCAATGATCGAGGCCGAGTCGCGCCCCTCGCGGGCGCGTGAGTTGAAACAACCCTCAAACCGTCACCGACAACCTCCAGCCCGGTCGCGCCCCTCGCGGGCGCGTGAGTTGAAACGCGTCTCGGCAACAAGCTCGCCCGTTTGTATAAGGTCGCGCCCCTCGCGGGCGCGTGAGTTGAAACTCCAGCGGTTGGTCGTTGCGACTGAGGGGGCTTCGTCGCGCCCCTCGCGGGCGCGTGAGTTGAAACGCCCGAGAGGAGGCGCAGGGCGAAGCGTTTGGCGAGTCGCGCCCCTCGCGGGCGCGTGAGTTGAAACTTGTAGCCGTCGTCGGCGAGATAGCCGAGATCTCGTCGCGCCCCTCGCGGGCGCGTGAGTTGAAACTTGTAGCCGTCGTCGGCGAGATAGCCGAGATCTCGTCGCGCCCCTCGCGGGCGCGTGAGTTGAAACAGCGGTGATCATCTCGATGAGCTCATCGGCGCAAGTCGCGCCCCTCGCGGGCGCGTGAGTTGAAACTTCGCCGATGCGGCCGAGAAACGATTTCCATCCGTCGCGCCCCTCGCGGGCGCGTGAGTTGAAACCACGCGCGGGGTTGGTGACGTTGAGGCCGTCAGAGTCGCGCCCCTCGCGGGCGCGTGAGTTGAAACTTTCGGAAACTCACAAGAATATCCGCGAGCTAGAGGTCGCGCCCCTCGCGGGCGCGTGAGTTGAAACACCTCCTTGATCGGAAGGTCGTCGATGCGGCGAAGTCGCGCCCCTCGCGGGCGCGTGAGTTGAAACTCGCGTCCCGGCTCCATCGTGGTGACGACGGGGAGTCGCGCCCCTCGCGGGCGCGTGAGTTGAAACATCGGCCCTTATTCCAACCATCACCGCTGTCTTCGTCGCGCCCCTCGCGGGCGCGTGAGTTGAAACGTTGCGGTTCATGGTGAGATCAGAGGCCGAGGTGTCGCGCCCCTCGCGGGCGCGTGAGTTGAAACTTGTCGCGGCGCCAGACGCTGTGTCGCTCGATGTAGTCGCGCCCCTCGCGGGCGCGTGAGTTGAAACTTCGCCCTCGACGATGGCGGTCTTGGCTCCCTCCGTCGCGCCCCTCGCGGGCGCGTGAGTTGAAACGCCGAAACGGTTGCCGTAGAGCAGATCGTAGGTCGGTCGCGCCCCTCGCGGGCGCGTGAGTTGAAACACCCTAGCACACGCCGCCGACACGTCTTGCCTTCAGTCGCGCCCCTCGCGGGCGCGTGAGTTGAAACATCGAGCTTGCAGGGGGCGCGGAAGAGGCCCTGCGTCGCGCCCCTCGCGGGCGCGTGAGTTGAAACGCGTCGTGGCTGGGGTGTTGCCTCCGGCGTTGCCGTCGCGCCCCTCGCGGGCGCGTGAGTTGAAACGCCATGTTAGGTGCGTCTAAATACAATGATTCGGGTCGCGCCCCTCGCGGGCGCGTGAGTTGAAACATTATGTGTTATTTTGAGAAGTGAGTCTTGACGAAGTCGCGCCCCTCGCGGGCGCGTGAGTTGAAACAATGTTAGCACGGAAGACATGAGCTATTTTTTAGTCGCGCCCCTCGCGGGCGCGTGAGTTGAAACTTCCGCGGGATCGTCGAACTTCCCCCGCGGCTTGGTCGCGCCCCTCGCGGGCGCGTGAGTTGAAACATGGCCTGCGGTACAGGCAAGACGCAGGCCGCCTGTCGCGCCCCTCGCGGGCGCGTGAGTTGAAACGCTTCCCGATTGTCACCATCTGGGACGGCGACCTGTCGCGCCCCTCGCGGGCGCGTGAGTTGAAACTGCCGCGCATGAACGTCAACATCGTCGACAACACGTCGCGCCCCTCGCGGGCGCGTGAGTTGAAACCCAAAATCTCGCGCATGGTGGCAAGGTTGCCGAGGTCGCGCCCCTCGCGGGCGCGTGAGTTGAAACCACGGTGCCCGCCTTGTCCCGGTCTTTCACGCGGCGTCGCGCCCCTCGCGGGCGCGTGAGTTGAAACGGTTTGAGAATCGGGCCGGGAGCAAAAACAAAATGTCGCGCCCCTCGTGGGCGCGTGAGTTGAAACGCGCTGAAAAAGGGGCTACCGCTGGACGCCATCGGTCGCGCCCCTCGTGGGCGCGTGAGTTGAAACTGCGTCGCCGTGCGCCGTCCGTTGCCGGGCGGCGTGTCGCGCCCCTCGTGGGCGCGTGAGTTGATAAAAGAGAACCGCCGAATGGTGGAGGTTCGGAGCATCAAAGCGAGGCATCATGCCGCACGCCAACGAAGTGCAACCCCACCCCGGCGGTTTCGAAACATCAAAATACCGACATTTTTCGGGGTGTTAGATCAATTCCCTCGGAAAAAAGCGGACTTTTTACTTGACATCCTCAAAGGAAAGGGTAGAGTAGCCACTGTAAACTCTTTACAGCCCCCTCACAAACCATGAAAAAGATTCTCGGTATGATAGTGGCCTGTGCAGCCGCCACGGTAGGTCTCCTCTCTTGCAGCGGCGGCAGCGACAACAACGTGCGCGGCGTCATGACCATGCAGCAATTCTACAGCGGCTCCCGCCAATTCACCTTCAACGGCGCGACTCAGCTCAAGATTTACGCCATCGGTCCCGTGGCCGGTGGCTCACACACGGAAGATCGCTCTGATGCCGAGGGTATTTTTGCTCACGCCGCAGGCTCCTACTCAGCCAATCTGGTGTATACGATCACGGCCAAGGCTGACGACGGCACCCCCTCGACCGCTACGCTTGACGTCACCTTCACCAGCGAAACCCTTGCGTCGCTCAATGACAATGAGGATTTGATCGCGGATCTGGGCCTTGGCGTTGCCGATGAAGACGGAAATGGCGGTGATCAACTGTCTCAGACCCCCATTCACTTCATCATCAATTACACCAATGCCACGGCCACCTGTCAGATGCGCGTGATCGGTCAGGATGATGAAGGAAACGAGGCTGAGCAGGATCGTGAGTTGAACTTCAACGTCCTCATTCAGCCCGTCGGCTCCTGATTGAACGGCAAGCTTTCAGAATGAAAACCGCGTCTTCGCTTGCGAAGACGCGGTTTTTTTCGCATGCAGTGCAAGGCATCCTCCGCAGGCACCAAATCCGCCGCCCCTTCAAGCTGCGAATCGGAGGCTCCGCCTACTCGAGCGGATGAGGTATGCGCGAGACGCCGTCTCCCGGCCCCTCATCTCTGCCCGACTTCACGTCGCAGCTCACGCAGCTCTCGCAGCAGCAACTCCTGCCGCCGGCTCGAGCGCCGCGCCCAGTAGAGCATCAGCAGCGTCACCAGCGTGAGATACGCAATGACGCACCAGCACAGGGCCTGCACCGAGAAAAGCGCCCGGCTGATCTTCTCATCCTCGCGCACCCGCTCGACAAACTGGTCACTGAGCTCCTTCGCATACGCCCGGCCCTCCTCCTTGAAATAGGCCAGATACTCATCGAGAATCACATCTACCGTCTCGCGCACCACGCGCGCCATCCACTCCGAGAACGACTCCCCGCTGCGGCGATCCAGCAGCTCACCCAGCGCCGTGTCCAGCATATCGCGCCCCCGATCCCTCCAGCGCCGGGGCTGCTCCCCTGAAGCCGCCTCATCGGAGGGCAGGGAAGTAAGCCCCCCCTCATCGCCCCCGGCCAGAGCCTCGAGCTCGCCCATGGCGCGGTCGATCAGCCCATCCGCCGCGCGCTCCAGCCCGCGGCGCACCGCTCCGTCGTCCCAGCGCTCCGCCGCGCGCCCCAGTAAACCCTTCAGCAGCGCCCCTCGCGACTCTGAATCGGCGTCCGCCTGCCCCTGCGCCGTGCGGCGCGCGCGAACCTGCTCCACCACCTCGCTCGCATTCACGCGGCGCACCGCAGGCTCCTCCGGCGCAGCGGCGCCAGCAGACGACGCTGCGGCCGACGGATCCGTCGGCAGACCCGCATCCTGCGCCTCCGCCGGAGCCGACACCGCAAACAACCCCGCCGCCGTCGCCGAGAGAGCGCAACGGCGAGCGCCCGAGAGAGAAAAAGCAGCCATCTTCATCATCCCTCATCCTAGCACAGCCCACCCGCCCCCACAAGCCCAAAAAACAACGACGCGAGACATCAGCGCCGCCGCCCCGTGCCTCCTCAAGCTCCGGGCCCGCCCTCGCGCCGCCCGCCTCCGCGCGTCCCTCCGCTTCCCCCGCGGGCGAACCCTCAACCCTCCTTCCGCGCCTCGCCACCCCAGCCTCCACCGCCGGCCTCTCGGCCCTCGAGCGGCACTCAGAGCCCCAGCCCTCGTCGCGGAAAGAGGCCCGCGGCAGAAAAAATGACGCGCAGGCGCACATTATGCTTGCCATTCGCGCGCGGCATGCTACAATGAGCCCCGCAACCCACACGGGGCATTAGCTCAGTTGGTAGAGCGGTTGCATCGCACGCAACAGGTCAGGGGTTCGAATCCCCTATGCTCCACTCACAACAGGCGCCTGACTCACCGAGAGTCAGGCGCCTGTTTTTTGTATGAAAGGAGCTACCGGAGTAGGCCTCTCTAACGCTTTGCGCTTGACCTCCCGCAGGAAAGGAGTATAACCGAAGGAGCTGCCACCGCAGCGCCCGAGCCCTATGCCTGCTGATCCAGAAGCCCTCGCCCCCGTTGCCCGCATCAAAACCGTTGGAGAGCTGCTCGGCCTGCGCTTCGTTATCCCCGCCTACCAGCGCGGCTACCGATGGACGGCGACGGAGGTCACCGAGCTGCTCGACGACCTCGAGGACTACCGGGAGACCCGCCGCAAGGACAGCCCGAACTACTGCCTGCAACCCCTTGTCGTCAAGCAGCGCGCCGACGGGAGCTACGAAGTCATCGACGGCCAGCAGCGCCTCACCACCATCGGGCTCATTCTGCAGCACATCGCTCGGCTCGATCCCGTTGACGTCGTTCGACGCGCGCTCCCGCGCTTGCATGAGATGCTCTCGGGCTTCTCCGGCAAAGAGCTGATACTGAGCCGCCTCACACGGCTTTCCCCGCCTGCGGCCCTGCATATCACCTGCGAGTCGCGCCGCTCCCCGTCCGGCAGCGAGCTGACGGCCCTCCCGCGCAAGCCGCGCCCCGAGACACTCGATGAGTATTACATCAGGCATGCCGCCTGCACCATCGACGCGTGGTTCGCTCAGGGAGGCTTCTCGCGCGACCCGGAGCGCCTCCTGCGCACGTTGACCGAGCACACCGAAGTCATCTGGTATGCCGCCGGCGAGAGAGAAGACCCCATCGAGCTCTTTCAGCGCCTCAACATCGGGCGTATCCCGCTCTCGAACGCCGAGCTGATCCGCGCCCTCCTGCTCGGGAGTCGGACGGACGCCCGAACCCCGGAGAGCGAGCGCGTGCTGATCGCCGAGCAGTGGAGCGCCATTGAGCGCCGCCTCGCGGATGATCGCTTCTGGTACTTCCTCACGAATGCCGAGCCCGAGGAGTATCCCACGCGCATCGACCTGCTCTTCGAAGTCATCATCGGTAAAAAACAGAGTGATCGCTACGCCGTCTATGACGACATCGAAGGACGCCTCCGCAAGGCCCTCGGCACCGCCGCGCCGCAGGGCAAGTCCGCCGCGCCGCAGAAAACCCTCGGCGCCTTCTGGAGCGAGACCGTCATGGCCCCCTTTCAGGAGCTGCTGCGCTTTTACAATGACGCCGAGCTCTACCCCCTCATCGGGGTCCTCATCGCCCTGAAGCAAGACCTCCGCGCCCTCCGGGCCATCTGGAGGCGTAGCGGCTCCAAGTCCCTCTTCATCCGACGGCTCATGCAGGAGCAGCTCCTGCCGCTCATCGGGCGCCCGCGCGAGAGCGCCACCGGCGGAGCCGCCCTCGGGACTCAGGACATCCGAGAGCTCGTTGAGGCGGCGCGCTACGACACCGGCCCGGAGGCGGCTCGCTGCATCCTCCTGCTGCACAATGCTCTCACGGCAAAGAGATGGGGCGAGCGCTTCAGCTTCAGTGACTACAAGAAAAACAGGTGGTCTCTGGAGCACATCTGCCCGCAGAATCCGCCGCCCACCTCATCGAAAAAGGAGCCGCCGAAGGCCTCGCCGGGCGGAGCCTCGGCTCCGGCCCCGGAGGAGGATGCCGCCCATGCAGCCCGGCTGCACGGCATCGGCAACTTGGCGCTTCTGGATCGCGCCGACAACAGCCTGCTGGGCAACGCCGCATTTGAAGACAAGCGCCGACAAATCATCGCTCTGGATCGGGCCGGCCGGTTCATCCCGGTCTGCACGCGCCACGCCTTCCTGAAATACTACAGCCCCGCCGCCAAGCAGCCGAACCGCTGGACCCTCGCCGACGCCGCTGCCTACACGGACGACATCGTCTCCACCCTCACCGCCTTCTTCACCCCGCTCCTGACCCTCGCCCATGATTGAAACCACCACCTTCCTCGAGCTGCTCCGGCAAGGGGGCGTCCTCATTCCCTGCATCCGGCGGGACTACGCCCAGGGCCGACCGCAGAAACCCGCGCAGGAGCTGCGCGACCGCTTTCTGGAGGCGCTGCACCGCGCCCTCACTGGCGGGGAGGGCCTCCATCTGGATTTCGTCTGCGGACTCAGGAGCGCGGGCGGCTTCATCCCCCTCGACGGGCAGCAGCGCCTCACGACGCTCTTTCTGCTGCACTGGTACACGCTGAAGGAAGCGGCAGAGTCCGGCGCCAGAGAGGGCTCCGAGCCGTCGCTTCTCAGCCGCTTCCACTATGAGACGCGCAGCACGACGGCGGAATTTCTCCGCGAGATGATCGCGCATCGCGCCGAGCTGCTCGACCGCCGCAAGGCGCTCGGGGGTATCCGCGCGGCGGTTGAGGATCAGTGCTGGTATCTGGCGAGCTGGAGCGATGATCCGAGCGTCGTCGGCATGCTCGTCATGCTCGACGCCATCGAAAAGCGCTTCGGGGCGCAGTGTCGCAAGCTCACGCCCGAGGACCTGGGGCGCATCACCTTTCACCTCGTGACGCTCAACGATCAGACCGACCCGGATCTGCTCTACCGCAAAATCAATTCCCGAGGGCGCAAGCTCTCCGCCTACGAGAACTTCAAGGCTGAGTTGCTCCAAGCCCTCCGTGAAGACGTGGCCGAGAGCGGCAAAGACGACGCCGCCTATGCCGATTTCGAGCAAAGCCTCGACGGCGCGTGGAGCGACGCCGTCTTCCGCCTCCTGCAGGTCGGCGGGGCGGGGGGCGTGCCGGGCGCCGTTGGCGCTGTCGAGGGGGCCTCTGTGCTCGAAGCGGTTGGGGGCGCTGGGTTTGGAGGCCATGGGGTCGGAGGTGATGCGGCCGGTGGCGAGGGAGGCGAGGACGGCGGGGCAGAGGACAAGGCTGCCGGCGTCGATCGCGCCCTCCTGAATTTATTCTGCGGCTATGCCCGGCTCTTCTTTCCGCATCGCGGACGGGGGCCGCTCGCCGACAACTTGTCAACAGCTCCCGGGGCCGGAGACGATGCGCGTCTCAGGGCCGGCGCCTACCTCGAAGCGCTTCGGGGGGAGAAGGGCGCGCTGAGCGTCTTCGTCGGCTTTTTCCGATCGGGCGTGGAGTGGTGGCTGACTCCGCTCCCCCACCGAATCTGCGAGGAGCACCTCGCCGCGAGGCTGCAGGGAGCACGAATGGCTCTGCCGGACGCTCCTCCGAACGTTGTCACGAACTTTGAGGGGCGTGAGGCCAACCCCTTCCTGCGCCTCTGCCGCGAAGGGGACGAGCTGACTCAGGCCGCCCGCCGAGAAACCCTCTGCTACCTCTACGCCGTCTACGGGCTGCGCAAATACTACCGCTCGCTGACGCCCGACGACATCCGCGAGCGCCTGATGCTGCTGCGCAACCTGCTGAACAACGGAACCTTTGATGCGAAATCCCTCGAGCGGCTGATCCCTTGGAGTCGGAAGCTGATGCGCGAGGGCGCCGAGGCCATGGCGGAGCCGTCTCCGCCCGAGGGCTCCGGCTTTTGGCCGCGCCAGTGGGAGCAAGAGAAGATCAAGCTGGCATGGAGAAAACAAAACACATCGCGGTCGTCGGATCTGCGCGTGCTCGACTGCCTCGAGAATCACGACCTGCTGCGCGGCGACGCCAGCCTGGCGATCAAGGACGGCTCTTACCGGCCCGATCTCGCCGCCGCTCTGCTGCGCGTGCTGCCGCAGGAGGGTGCTCAGAAGCTCCGGCAATGCGCCCTGCTGACGATGGCCTGCGCGCTCACGAGCCCCCTCATGATCAAAGGATCGCCGCCCAAGTACCTGCTTTATCAAACGAGTGCGACCCACCTCAGCAGCAGCCTGCGCGCCGCCTCCGGCAACAAGGGTCTGAAAAAGAACCTGCGGGAACTCCTCGGCGCTCTCGGCGATCGCGACCTCGGCGCCTACCTCGACTCCTTCGTCGATGAAAAGGCGGGCCTCGACAGCCGCAGCTACCTCATCCGCTATCGCGCCGCCGTCTTTCGCCTGATTCTGCCGCGAGCCGCCGGAAGCGCTGCTCCCCTGCGCGAAGCTTGGCCCGAATGCTTTTACGACTTCGGCAAAGACAAGTCGGCTCCCACCTTCGCCTCGCTGCGCCTCCGCAAGCAACAGGTGCAGCAGGTCGCCGGCAGTTCGTGGTTCCGCCTGCTGCCCGAGCTCATCCGTTGCCTGTGCGCCGAGGGACAGGCGGATCGGGTGCGGGTGGATGAGACATCCGCGGAGGGAGACACGCTCCTCATCGCGCCGACAGCGGCGGGGGAAGGGGAGGGCTGCGGGGTGTCGCTGCGCTGTCGCCGCGACGCGTTCGTGATAGAGAAGCCGGGCAAGCCGCCCGTCGCCATCCCGATTCGGCGGAGCGTCTCGGAAGGCGAAAGCCGGGATGTCGTCGATCGCGTGCTGCTGGGCTGCGCCGTGGTTCGGGCCATCCTCCGGCCATGCGAGGCGGGGAAGTGCCAGCTGAGCGGCAAGCCGGGCGAGTCCTGTTCCCTGAAACTCCCGACCTACGACGCCGCAAGCGGTCGCCTCGGCGCGGGCTCCGGCCCCGAGCTCGCGCTCAAGCTCACCGCCGCCAAGGGCTCCAAGAAAGCCTGAGACCCTCCGCATCCTCATCGGGGGGGGCTGGCCGCCCGTTCCCGGCGCGGCTGTTTGACTCCCTGCATCAACGAAAAGCGCGCGGCAGACGCCGCTCGCGGTTGAGGGCAGGGGGCCGGGGTAAGGGTGCGGAGGCCGGGGAGGAGTCAGGGGAGGCGGAGATCGGTATCCGCCCCCGCCCGCCTCATTCGGCGGCCTCACTCGGCGGCCTGCGCCCTCTTGATCTGCGAGAGCTGCCGGATCAGCGCGTCGCGAGCCTCCGCCGTGGGGGCGAAGAGGAAGACGTGCATGTAGACCTCATCCAGCTTCGTCAGGCATTCTGCGGCGAAGAAGCCGGGGCGCGGCTCCGTGCAGTACCAGGTCACCTTTTGACCGACCATCGTCTCCTCCACCTTGCGGGCCTCGGGATCGGGGCTCACGTCCGGATCGTGCCCCAGATAAATGCCGAAGCCGGACGCCGGCTCGTTCACGCGCTTGCGCTGGCGGTAGGTGATGCAGACGAAATCGGCCCCGGGCTCGATGGTGCGCACGTAGCCCTCCGGCACGGGAATCTCCAGCCCCTCAAACTTGTCCGTGCGGGCGGCGGAGGGGCGGACGCCCTTGCCGAAGCGGATGCCGTCGATGGCCTTCTCAACCCATTCGCGGCACTTCTGCGGCGATTTGACCTGATTGCGAGCAAAGAGAATGCTCACGCGAATCAGCGATCCGTCCTTGTGCCGAATCAGCGCGCTGCCGAACAAATCCGCCCCTGTGGGCTCCTTCGGCGTGCTCGTTCGAACGGCGTAATAGATGTCGTCGCTGCGCTTCCGCACCTCGAAGCGCAGGTCGCCTTCATTGAAATTTTGAAAGATCTCGCGGGCCTGTTTGTCAAAATCCGGGTCGGCCAGTCTGTCGAGCTCCTGCACGTAGACGGCAATGCGATCGTCGCCGTCGCCCACCCAGATCAGGCTTTCATCATCGCCGGGGTCGGCCGCCATCAGGGCCGTCGTGCGCATGCCGTATTGAGCGCCCTCCGGCATATCGAGAATCAGCCTGTCGTTGATGACCGGCATGTCAGCGGCGAAGGCTCCGGCTGCGGAAAGGAGGAGCGTCAGAAGTGTTCGTTTCATGGTGTTCGGGGAGTTTTTTCGGTGTTCGCGATGAGGAGGTGCGTGAGAATGGGATGCGCGCGCCCTCGGGCCGGCCTCTACCGAAGCCCGGCGCGCGGCAGGCGCGATCTTACCTTGGCTCAGGCTCTAAGATAACGCCGCACCTGTCCGAAGGCAAGCTCAAAATCAGGCGTTGGCCCTTGTTGCCATGCGCTTCGGTCCCGCGGATTGTCCGATAGTCCGCATCCCCCCGGCGGGGGGATGCCGTTTCTGTGCTGAGTGCTCAGCATCAGCAAGCCGGGCTTGACGAACGCTGACGTCTACGGTATCCTCGGCAAGGGCACGATTCCCGCCCGAGGCGGACGCCGCTTCTCGAGGCGGGGGGATGGCTTGTTCCCGGATTCAAGACTTTCTCCCTGATTGTATCGCGATGAAAACGATCCTTCTGTTCGCCGGAATCGCGGCGGCGCTTTTGCTGAGTTCATGCCAGATTCGCATGCATCGAGTCGCTTACGAGTATCCCCGCCACTATGAGGGGCTCTGGGTGCCGAACAACAGTGGAATTCGAGAGGGTGAACGGGTTTTGACGAAGCGCCTGTTTCTGTATGAATGCGATGGACAGTGGTATTTGCCTGTCACGCGTGTTCGCTACAGAAAATACGCCGTGCACGGGAATTCCCCCTGGCACTATCATATCTCCTCTGTTTCCCATGACGACAAGAGCCTCTATTATTTGCCCATCCCTGAGAACATTGCTCAGCTGTTGCGCTCCGCCTCCAAAGATGCGGTGCGACAGGGAGATCTGATTCCGCATATTCCCCGAGCGGAGTTGAAGACCTCGCTGCCTGCGCGGGCCAAGGCGTATCCCATCCTTTTGCCCTTGTTCGATAGTGATACATCATACTACGACTACGGGTGTTGGCACTGGCCGAGCGATCCCGCGTACCGCCCTGATAATTCGGGCGGCGTTGTCGCTGAGGCGGGAGTGGACGTCGCACCCTCGGCTCTGTGGGCCTATCCGGCTGCTGTCATCCTTTATGTCGTCGACGTGCCGGCCTCCGTCGTCTACTGGTGCTCGGGATGGATGCGTGACGGGTTTTATCTCATTTTCTGCCCCCGAAAACTGAAGTAACCGCCGCCCTTCCTCCCGGCCTCTCTTTGATTCGTCCCTCGGCACTCGCGGAGCCGGAGGGCGGGGCTTCGTGTTCCGGCGAGGGGAGCGGAAGACGGGCCGCGCTTTCGCACTCGGGGGCTCGTCTGCGCCTTCCGGGCCTGCGAACCCCCTTCGTGAGGGAGGGGCGGGGAAAATTGCACGTTCCGAGACGCTTTAAGCTCCCTTTGTTGCCTCGATATGCTCGTTGACCTGAATCGTTCTCAGGCGAATATGTTGAACGAAACGATTGAACGTCGTCGGGGCTATATCGTATTGCTCGGCATGAGGCCCCATCGTATCCAGTGCATTCAGAATGCTTTGCGTGGTCGCGGCAATCATCCTCAGCACGGTCTTGTGCGGCAAGTTCAGATCATCTGCAAACCGGCACCATCTTCCGTGCGAAACGTAGAAAGATCGACTTTCCCCTCCCAGCCGCATGGCCATTCTGTGGAGCAAGCGCTTGCCATAGTAGGTGGTGGAGAGTAGATCGTAGAAGGGGGCAAGCTTGACGCCATTACCTTCGCGCAACATGGAGATGTTTTTGGCATGCGCATCATTATTTCCGATACAAAGATTGAAAATGGCCCATCTGACCATCAGGATCAAATCCACTGCCGGCTGCATGGAATGCCGCCTGATGAGCTCAGCGCAATCAGCAAAGGAGGAACCTCCGTCTCGCTCGTATTTGATTCTTGAAGGAAGAGCGGACATCTGGCAGAAGTCCTCTTGCGGTATGCGCCTCGGATGAAAATCACTCCCGCGGCGGTCATAGCGGTCGACGTGCAGCATGATCTGTCCACCTGCGCGCAGGATGAAGCTTTTAACGACAGGCAGCCCGACCTTGGCTGCCAGTTCGAGACAAAAATGCTCGTTTTCAACGGTATGAGCAAAGTCCGATATGGGCATCTTCAAAATGCAATTGCTGGCGGCGCCCTGTAACGGAAGATAATAGACGCCGTTTTTGTGAAAAAGCGGCAACTTGTCTTGAGCTCCGGCCAGAGAAAGACTGGTTCTTCGCTCGCGAGAGCCCATCGGGTATATCGGTAATTCGTTGATCAGCTGCCGGAGCTCTTCCGTCGTCAACTCTTCGTACGCGCCACTGTTTCCCTGACCGCCTATGCTGAAGGCTCCGGCACAATCTCGGCCTATCTGCCGCAACAATCCGAAGACGTTGGATTCATCCGTTCCGATTCGACGGGCCAAGGTGCGGCGTATGAGCCCCTCCGGTAAGATGTTTTCAAAAAAGGTTCTGACCTCAGGCCCACTGTGTTTTCGTTGTGTGCGAGGTAAGGTGACTGAGATGTCAAAGCCCTTGAGCCGCCAGCTTTCGTTGTATTCCAATTCCGGGAAGCCATGTGAATCAACATGCACGCTGGCAACAAGCCTGTCCTCGTAGTAAATGGGGAGCGAATTCATGATCTGATTTCCTCTCGGCCTCTTATATCCACTCTTAATCCCAGCAGTGACAGCAGCTGAAGGATGACACCCACACCCACCCCTCGTTTGCCTCGCTCAAGTTCGCTCAGCAGGCGAGGGCTGCAAGGCACCATCATCGAAAGCTCGGCGATGGTGAGACCTTGCTTCTTGCGACGCTCGCGGATCATGGCGCCTAATTCTGCTTCTGTTGTCACGTTCATATTCCTTTTTGGGATTATTATAGGGCCATCCGGCAAAAATGCAAGTTCTCATTCCTAATCGGGATGATTTTTTTCTCAAAAATTCAAATAACATAGTTATGTTCCCAAAAGGGAAAATGGGCTCTTCTGCTGATTCTGTGGAATGACGGCGCAGCAGAGCTGCGGCAAAGAGAGAGGGGCTCGCGGACACAAAAAAAGGCTCTTCTGCTAATTGTGTGGAATGACGTTGCAACGGAGCAGAGAGAAGA
>ERZ772860.813-NODE-813-length-24894-cov-8.075003_pt1 | contig 24894 bp, 27 predicted proteins | sample MGYA00511342_ERZ772860 | MGnify/ENA primary metagenome ERZ772860 (study PRJEB29015, sample SAMEA2737665) | human gut metagenome | biome: human gut; feature: human-associated habitat; material: faeces | place: China | collected 2012 ... | reverse complement strand
CCTTTGATTGTAAAAAAAACATCTAACCATTTAGAAAAAATTTTCTAATAAGTCAGATGTAAGCTTTTCTTTATTAATATAAATTTTTCTTTGAAATCTATGTTTATATTCCATAGTTATATAATTATTATCTGATAACTCTCTTAATAAACTTGATATTCTTCTTGGACATACACCTAACAAATTACCTAAGTATTTATTATCAGCATAACAATAACCTTCCTTATGAGATAAAAGTATTATTATTCCATATAAAATTTTATTGTTATTACATACATTTCTATCTAAAATTATAAACATTGGTATTTTTACATATTTATCATAATCCATTTATTACTCTCCTTTCGTATTGGTATTTGTTTTTAATATTTCTAAATATCCAATTTCTAATAGTTCTATCATCATTTTAGAAATAGATACTCTATAAAATTTAGACATTAATTTAATTCTATTAAATAAGTCTATTGGTAAATACAATTTAAATATTCTCAAACTATCCCTCCTTCCTAAATAGGATGATTGTCCTATTATTTTTACTATTTTTAATTAGAGCAGGATAAGAAGATAGCGCCACAAACAAAAAAACTCCTTATAATATAAGGAATTGTTATGGTGCTATTCTTATTTCGTACTTACGAAATTCATCCTACTTTGTAGGTTCATATAAAGGATGATTAATAAATATCTCCTTTATTTCTCTTAATTTTAATTCTTATTAGTTCATCCTATCATTATAAAAATATAAAAATTAATAGGATGATAGTACATAATTCCCACCTCCTTAAAATTAAAAAAAGAAGACCTAAGTCCTCTTTGCATAATTATTTCATTTTACTATATTTTACCACTTGACTTTTATAAGTCAAATATCCGATGCTTTTCGATGCTTTTTTGTTCCGGAATAATCATTTTTTTCGAATAAATACTATAAATTTAATTTTCTAATTCTAGTATACTATGCTTTTTTTATATTTAATGCTATAATTTTTACAAGAGGTGATGCTTATGTCTAAACAACATATTGAATATAACAGGCAATTAAATCAAAATAAAATTTTAGATCTAGAAGAAAAATATATGCACGTTATTGAAGATATTGTTACTTCTAAAACTTTTTTGGAAGATTTAAAACATATCGAAGAAGAAACACAAGAATATTATGAAATATTACAAGAGGTATGGGGAAAGAAAAATAAAATTAAAGAAGCTTCAGAAAGATTATTAAGGCACCATATGTATACAACTTTTAGTGATGCTAAAAATTTCTATCCGTCACCTATTAGCTGTGATATAGCATTAGAATTAGAAGATATTATTCTTAATCTTGATGTTAAAACTATTGATAAGGTGGGAAATAGCGGAGAATTAGACTCAACTCAATTTGAACATAATCAAACTTCATTTTTAAATGATCCAGTTGATGGTACTGGTAGTTTTCCAGGTTTCAAAGTAAAATCAAATTTACAAGCTATTGATTCTAGAACTGGTAAACCATTGTTAACTTATTTAGTAAAAATTGGATATTCTGATGATGGTCATGGAAACTTTAAATTAATCAATGAAAATTCATACCCAAGTATAGTTGTAACTTGTTTGCCAAATGGAACATTAAGTAATTTATTTGACAATGATTTATTTTTAAATTTTAAGGACTATGTCTATTATGCTGCACACGATGGAGCATATTATAAACCAAAATATATTACATCAAAAGATGAGTTTTCAAATTTAAGTGAAAAAGATAAGTTTTCTAGAATTGAACAAAAGACAGATATTCCTGAAGAGTGGGAAAGAATTATTGGGAAAACAAAATTCGGTTACTATGATAAAGAACGAAAGCAAGTATGGTACACAGTTCCAAGAAAAAAAGTTGGTCATTGGGATATTTTCCTAGAAGCAGTTAAATATGGAAATACTGCTAGATTTAATGATACTTGGTTAGAGGAAAGATACAATTCAAAAAACAAAAGATGGTGTGGCGAACACAAATACTATAAAATATATGATAAACTAAATGAAGAATCTAATTAAGACTCTTCATTTTTTTCTAAAACATCATAAATACCTTTTGCGATTTGTTCTGCCAATTTAACCGGAACTGCATTACCTATCTGTCTATATACAACGTTTAAACTACCAACAAATTCGTAATCCATTGGAAATGTTTGTAGCATCGCACATTCCCTAGCACTTAATCTTCTTTCTCTATTTACATGTATTTCAGGACTTGTTGCAGTAATGGTATCGCTAGGTCTGTCCCAATTCGTTATTCTCAACGATTGTTCAAATTTAATTTCTTTTTCAACCATTGTTGTTACTTTTTTATCATATTTATTATCAAAACCTAATATTTTTTTCAATTCCCACCAATCGGATGGTTTTGGTATACTACCAGAATGATTATCTTTTCTAAACCAATGACCTGCGGTATATTTATATCCAAAATGATCGTCAACTTTTTTTGTGGTATAACCAGCTTTATCTCTCCACATTTTCAAATAGTCGCATATATCTTCTTGTTTAACTTTATATTTTCTTCCCCAAAATTTATCATATACATTGGTCGCAGCCATATGATTATAAATTATCATGCCATTATCTAATTTTATAGGCTTATCACTTAATCTAACATCACTTAAGAATCCAATTGTCTGTTCAACCGTAATAGGATCTTTTAATTCTTTTTTTGATTCATATTTTTTGCTATCAACCCAGTGAGTTGGTTTAGGATATGGATTTTTAACACCTATTCTATTACCAATTATAACTACTCTCTCTCTAGCTTGTGGAACCCCATACTCTGCCGCATTTAAAAGTTTAGCATCAACATTATATCCTAACTTTTTAAAATCTTTTTTTATTATTTCAAAGACTTTACCTTTTTTCATAGAAAGTATTCCTTTAACGTTTTCTGCAACAAAAAATTTTGGCTTTTTATCATCTATAACACGCAACATTTCCTTATATAAAAAATTTCTTTCATCTTTCATACTTCTTTTTGTATTTGCTACTGAAAAACCCTGACATGGAAACCCTCCTATTACTAAATCTATGTCATCAGGCATTTCATTACTATCAATTTTGGTAATATCACCATATACAATTCTAGAATCAACATTTTTTCTGTAAGATTCAACAGCCTCTTTGAAAAAATCATTTGCCCAAACGATATCAAATCCTGCATTTATAAATCCTAAATCCATACCTCCTGCTCCAGAAAATAAAGATATTACTCTATATTTTTTCTTTTTTTTGTCTTTACTCATATGTATCACCTACTACTATTAAAGTATAGCAAGTTTTGCAATTAATTGCAATAGTTGCCACCAAAATAATTATATAATTTTTAGTTTAAAATTGCAATAGCAGCGACAAAAAAAATCAAAAAAAATAGGACTCCATGTTGAACCCATAAAATATTATATCTAGAATAAATATTTTATAGTTTTGCTCAATATAGACTCCACGCAAAAATGATTTAACATTTTTTCCTCATATCAATATATATACCAAAGAATTTGATTAAAATCAACCATTTAATCTTTTTTTATCAAATAGTTGTTCTACTATTAAGTCCTTTGAATGTAGGTTATTATTCTTACCTAATAATAAATTTTCATAGAATTTAACTAAATAACTACTATCTTCTTTTATATTCAAATAATTATTGAAATAATTACTTCTTACTAAAGCATTTCTAAAATAAACTGATTTATCTTTAAATACACTATTATCTACATTATAACCTAAACTAATTAAATATTTTTCAATAAATAAAGCTGTAGTTCTAGTATTTCCTTCTCTAAAAGGATGCACTTGCCATATACTAGAAGAAAATTTAGTTATGTTATTAATAACTTTAACTATATTCATTTTTTCATAATTTTTTTCTTTTTCTAATGATATATCGTATTCTAATGATGCGTTAAAGTAGTACAATCTCCGTATGCTACTGAATCATTGCTAAGTATTTTTTCATATTAATTAACACTAGAATCTAATTCTTTTTCAGTCATAATTTTAACCTTCTTATTGCTTATAATTATACCATATTACAAAAACTAAAAAAGCAATTCTAGATGAATTTTTATCATCATATATCTTAAATACAAAAAAATATTTACAGCAATAAAATTTATTTAAATCAACAATAATTTCAAAGGATAGTAATGATTAATAAATATATTTGTTTTTAAGCTCCATAAAGTATGCTTTATTATCTTTTGAATTAATCGCTAAATACTCAATTGCTCTTATAATATCCGATGTAGAATAACGTATATTTAACCTAGATTCTATTTCATTTAAGATATCAACAGATAATTTTTTTATGCTATTAGTCATACCATAATCCCTCATAGTATTAATTATACTCACATGTGATTCTGATAAATTATTAACATCTAAAGAGCCATAGCTTTTTCTATAGTATTTTTGCCTACACTCTTCTAAAGTTTCTATTACATTTGCTCCAAAATTCCAATTAAGGGTACTTTCATATATATCCAACCCAATGTTTACAATAGGCATAATATTATGTTCAAGTGTTGTATAAATGAACTGCATAAATAAATTAATTATTTCGGATATAGAAGTATCACTATTAACTTTATGTTTGTAATACGCAATTCGATCATTAAATGTATTTAAGTATATGTTTATTCCATTTTCATTAATAAAATATACATTTAAATATCCTTTTATTAAATACTTATCTACATTAGGATTGGTTGTATAATTTTTTCCTATTGCACGTTTTGACATAAAAGGTAACGAATCAATTCCGGGATACTTTAAATTTTCTGTTAATATATTCAAAATATTCCCTAATTTTGTTAAGGATAATTTATACTTTTGTAGCAATAACTTACACACATCTTCGGAAATATTATATTTTGAACAAAAGGAATGAATTTTATCATCCTGTTTACTTTCTTCAATTTCTTTTAATTCTTTTTCTTCAGAAATAGCTAGCTTAATTTGAATTGTATCTTCAACTTCACTTTCTAATTCTTTTACAGAAAAAATATAGCCAATTGGATATTTTCCCAATCTACCAGCTCTACCTATTGTATTTTTTAATAAAAGTTTATCATTAACTGTATTTTCAGGATGAATAAACAAATTTTTTGTAACTGTATTTATTCCTTCGGAAATTGAATTTGTCCCAAGCAATATTTTATATTTTTCATCATGATTAAATAAATTAATCATTTTATTCTGAATATATTTAGGCATTTGACCATGATGAACTAAAATACCTCGTTCCAATAATTTAGCCACTACCCATTCCGGGTGTATATCTTGCCTTAGTTGTGTTAAGAAACTTGATTTAATATTCTGAAGTTTATAATTTTTTATTTTATAATATGTTTCACTAATTTGGGATGGGCTACTACAAAATAATATTGTTTTATTTTTTTCACCTTCCTTTAAAAATTTCTCAAAAAAGTACATCTCATCTAATAAAACATAATTCTTCTCAACAGCGTTAAAATTTGAATCGAAATGAGAAAAATTATATTTTTCAAAACCTATAAATTCAGCTATAGGTGACAATAAAAATATTTTGCGTGAATTCAATACAAAGCTATTTAAAAATGTTTCAGAAAGTTTATATGAGCGTATATTATCAATACTTTCTTGCAACTTATAAGCCTCATCTATTACAAAAAGATCTATTTCCCCCAATAAAGAATGATCTAATTCTAAAAATTTCTCTTGTGTACCAATAAAGAACATTTTTTTATTTTCTATAGTTAAATTAGACAATAACTTATCGTATACAAGATAATCAGAAAAATTATTATTTTCTTTAAAACTTATTTCTAATTCATACGCAAGTGCATTTGTTGGAACTATATATATAATATTATTGGGCTTTTGTCTGAAAATGTATTCCTTTACAATCATTGTTTTTCCAAATGATGTTGGAGCAGAGAAAATTATTTTATCATTATTTTCTAAAAAAGACAGGGCATCATACTGTGGTGGTGAAAAAAATATATTATCACTAACATGAGTGACTTTTCTTTGCTTATTTTTATTTAAAATGATTGTTTCATAAAGATTAGGTTCTTCAACTTCTTTAAAATAGGGAGTTAAATCATACATTGCCAATTCTTCAATATTAAAGTTTTTTCCGTTATCAATATCTAATAATATTTTCTTTCTTCTTTGATTATATTTGTTACTCATATATACCGCCTCTTAAATTTTCTAATTCTTTATTTGCTATTTCTATTATTCTCATTATTAACATTTTTTTATTCTTTATTGGTAAATGAATTATTACAATATTATAATCAGCTTTAATCTTATCAATATTTAATGATTTTTCAATATTTTTTTTTAACATTTCAGAAGTTATATTGTATCTATCATAAAAATCTACAGCATCATATCCACGAGTACTTGTTTCTGAGTGTAAAACAAAACCTGCAAATATCAATTTTTGATTTAGGAATTCTTCTAAACTATACTTTTCATATTTTTCTTTATCTATATTTTTTATTGCTATTTCATATGCTTCTCTATTATTTGCAACTGTTGTTTCTAAACTTTCTATTTTATTTTTTATATTTTTATTCGTAAAATCAGATATAATCTTATTTATGCCTTGATTCAAATCTTCATAAAATTTAGCTTCACCTAATATAACTACATTATTTTGTCTGTCATACATGCAAGCATCCACACCAGTATGAGTATCATTTACTGTATCTAGCATATCAATTAACCCCTTAGATAATTTATAATTATATAGATCTTTGTAAACCAATCCTAAAATTCCTTCGGCTAGAAAAGAATAAAAGTTTTTATTATTTTTTATACTATTAGTTACGTATTCAAGTGTTAATTCATTTGGAACATCTTTTGGAATAAAGCGTTTAAAAATATTAAATTTTGAAAAATTATCAAGCATACCGTCAGAAAACATATATTTTAAATTTTCTTCATCAAAAATTATTTGTGGTAACTTTTGTTGCAAATCTTCTGGATTAAATTCAACATTTTCAATACATACTGAACCGTATTTCGTTTTTATTATTTCCTTTTCGACAAAATATTTTTCAATAAACATAACACTTCACACCTCATAAAACTGTATTACTTCAAAAAAATAAGCAGTATCCATCTTAAAAAGATTAAATACTGCTCATCCTTATAAGCATATATTATCATATTTTGACATTTTTTTCAGTATTTTCAGAACAATTTAATGTTATTTTAGTTAAAAAGCAAAAAAATAGCATTTATTCCTTATAATTAACACTATTTTAACGTCATTTAATATCGTTCTAGATAAATTATACTATATAACTCAATCGTTCAAATACAGCCAATACCCAATCAAATTATGTAATGGTAAGTAAACTCGCCACCTCCTGCATTTATGTGATTAGATAAAACTATCACATCAGAATTATTTCCAAACGCCGATAATATTCTATTAACTCTTTCATCTCTATCTAATGTTTCATCAGTACTTCTAGTTATATAAGTAGGTATTCCTAATTCCTGCAATCTCTTATAAATATATTCTGCAACTGCAAGTGTGAAATCCTTTTCTTTAATATTTCCATTTACTGCCCCCGGATCATCGCCTCCATGTCCAGCATCAACCACAACACCTCTAGTAGCTCTTAAATCATCATACATTAAATTATCCTCCTTAGTATATACTATGTAAAATATGACAAAAAAACATAAAAATCATCAAAATTTTTATGTTTATAAAACCTATTCATCATCTTCAGAGTAATAGTCGTCTTCATCATCACTATCATCCTCTTCAAAATTATATGGAGAATAATGACCCTTTCTAACTTCTTCTTTTTGCCAATCATCTAAATTATACATCTTCATTTCTCTTTCTAAGTCCTCATCAACATCATTACTATCATCATTATTATCTAATAACAATCCTGCAAGTATACCCAAATTACCAGATGATTTTGAATTAGCTGGAGATCTATTAATAGAAGGTGGTGGATTATAAGAGTCAACATAACTAACTTCATCATTGTCTAGATTAAGTTTCTTCAATCTTTCCAGAGCCTCAACACTATATTTTTCAATAAATCTATTTACTTTATCAATAAAATTATTTTGACTATTGACTGCATCTCTAAAAATAGATAATAAAGTAAGAGTATAATTTTTATCATTATAATCAGTAAGTTTTTTATAATAATCTTTAGCTTCTTTTTTATATTGAATAATATAATCAGTAAATTGAGTAACCAATTCGTTTGAAATATTTAATTTCGTTTTATGCATATCAATATAATCTTGAACATAATTTATATAATCAATATAATCATTAATAAATTTAGATGCTCTATTAAAAACTTTATCACTATTATCAGAAAACTTTGCATCCAAAAGAAGTGCATACAAATGCTTACAATACTTACCACTATCTACAAAATATGGACAAGTACAACTTGCTTCTTTTATCAAGTTATTCTTATCAAAAGTCAAAGAAACATTATAAGTATCAGTACCATAAGCAATACCTTTGTAAGTTGCATCATCCGAGGCAATAATCTTTACTTTATTATCACGATAATATTTTTGACCTCTTACTCTTATTTGAGGTAAAAAGTATTCATCATAGACCTTCTTATCAACAAGCCCTAATTCTTGTACAAAGACATCATAATCATATTTAATTGGATTAAGTCGTTTTAAATCACTAAATGCATGTTCATATATTTGCTCTTGCTCATGTATGTAATTATTTCTTATAGTTTGTAACTCTTTTATACGCCTATTTTTAGATTTTATTTCATTACGTTTTTTCTTTTCGTCAATCCATCTTGAAAAAGAATTAATAGTATTACCTATTTCACTCAAAGCCTCAATTAACCATTTAATAATAAATATAGGAGCTAAAATCATTAAAACCATATAATATGTAACATCAGGATCTTTTTTTCTTCTTGCCATAGTGCCCTCCAAACCAGACATATTATCACAATACTACTACACACTATGTCTAAGCACCATGAGTATACCATTAATTATTAATAAAGTAAAATATAATTATTAATTCCTATGACCTTTTATTGTGCTCATAATATTCGTCTTTCTAACAACAACATATCACATATTTTTATTACGCAAGACCCAAATAATATTTACAATATAAAATATAATTTAGGAAGTTAGTACTTCAAAAAATAATAACAAAAAAATGACATTAAAACAATCTTATCCAAACTACATTTATAATAATATCTTAAATACATACCAAATAGAATTGTAAATAACAAATCTATAAACGGAAACAAAAAAACAGCTTGTTTAATAGAACAAAAATATACCACTATACCACTTTCTTACAGGAATTAACATTATGTTACTTAAAATTTATATCTTACTCTACAGTTTTGTAAGAAAAAAGTAGCATATTTTTTATTGCTACTTACATTTAATTATTTAATAACTATTCTAGGACACTCACTCATCTTTTCTTTATCTATAGAAAACCCACCAAACGTTTCCCTAACAGGAATATCAAGATTAGCATCCTTTAATACTTTCAACATATCTAATAAGTTATTATAATTATTCTTTAATTCTTCAATAGATCTAGATCCCATATTAGATACATTATTTTCTAATTGTTCAATATATTCAAGAATTCTAATATCTATTGTCCTAAATTCCTCTGGCCTAACTACCCCTGGATAAATAAATTCATTTCCATATTTTGTAGAATTTCTCCCAGGTCTTGGAGAAATTGTATCAGCTATTCTAAAGTCAACTGCATCAGAAAGGAATGGATCAAATTCATCTTCATCAGGATACAAATCATCAAGACCAGTAACCGCAAGTGACACACCATTCAAACCATTAACTTGAGATAGTGTATCATTCATAATTTTTAAAGATTCAGGTGAATCATGTCTAAGTTTTAATCTATTAAGTTCCGACATTGTTAATATACCAAATCTGATTACAGAAGATGCATCACAATACTTAGTATTATGATGATATTTTGCACCAGTAACATGATCAAAATTAGTTTTACTATTATCTAAAGTATTCTTAACATAATCAACTACATCACATCTATCAAGTTTAATATCACTCATTGTATTTCACCCCTTTTTATTAAACCTAAACTTTTTTATAAATTTTATTCTTTTCATTTACTAATCTATGTGTATCTCTAAGTATCATTAATTCCTCGTTAGTTGGTACAACCATCACTAATACATTAGAATCTGGTGTTGATATTATACCCTCTTGATTAGCCTTAAACCTTGAGATATTATCATTTGCTTCTTTATTTAGTTTAACTCCCATAGCACCAGAAATAGCATTTACAACCTTTTCTCTCATCAAAATACCGTTTTCACCCATACCAGCAGTAAATACAATAGAATCAACATTACCCTCTAATTCAAAATAATATTGTGCAATATACTTAACAACTGAATTTTTAAGCATTTCGATTGCAAGAGCGGCATTCTTATCACCTGCATTAGATAAAGCAGTTAAATCTCTAAAGTCATTTTTACCACCAATCGCAATAAGACCGCTTTCTTTATTTAAAATTTGATTTACCTCTTCAACAGACAAATTTCTTTCTTTGCATATATAATTAATTATAGAAGGATCAATTGAACCACTACGAGTACCCATTATTAATCCATCAAGTGGAGTAAGTCCCATAGAAGTATCATAACACTTACCATCCTTAATACATGCAATACTAGCACCACTACCAATATGACAAACTATCAAATTTGGATCATCCTTATCCAAATATTTTTTCATATATTCATTTATATATCTATAGCTAGTTCCATGAAATCCATATTTTCTAACATCATTTTCTTTATACCAAGCCATTGGAACAGGATATAAATAATTCTCCATTGGCATTGTATGATGAAATGCAGTATCAAAAACTGCAACCTGAGGAACATCAGGTAAAAGCCCCTCCAAACTCTCAATAATTGCGACTTGACCAGGATGATGTAGAGGTCCTAGCTTAGTTAATGCCTTAATATCATTTAAAACTCCTTCATCAATTATTACAGAAGAAGAATAAATTTCTCCGCCATGCAAAACCCTATGTCCTACACCCTTTATCTCAGAAATATTATTAACAAACTTATTCTCAAGTAATTCATTAATCATTACTTCAACTGCCTTAGTATGATTAGGAATTAATACCTTTTTTTCAATTTTTTGTCCATCAAACTTTAAAGTATATGAACTATCCTCCTTACCAATTTTTTCAACATATCCATTTACCATTTCATTTTCATCTTTATCAAATAAAGAAAATTTTAATGATGAACTACCACCATTTACAACTAAATACTTACTATCCATAGTACATTCCCCCTCAAATTGTGCTTATTATACCACAAATTACCAAATTTTTCAATATTATAAAAAGGCTATAATAGAAACCTTTCCACCTCTATTAAAGCCTTATTATCTTTTTCTCTAAAAATATCATGTGTATAACCATTAAGTATAACAAGATTTTTTTCCTTAACAGGAAGATTTTCATATAACTCCATAGAACTTTTAATAGGTACAAGCGTATCCTTATCTCCTTGTAAAATCAATGTAGGTACATTAACATCTTTATAAGAGTCCTTATATTTATCAACAAGTTTTGTGAATTCGCTAAATGAAGTTATAGGTAGTTTTAAAAATCTAGTAAAAACTTCATCCCTGTCATTATTAATTACCATGTTAATACCGCTTTTAAACTTATCCATAGTAGATGACTCACCCTCTACTACCAAATAATTAAATGCAGGTGCCGCCAAAACAAGCTTTTTTACCTGTGGATACTTACTAGATAAATAAGTTGCGATTACTCCACCCATACTATGTCCAATTAAATAGATGCTTCTATACCCATCTTTTATAAGAGAATCAATCATTTCTTCACTAGCCTTTATCCATTCCTGATATTTAGCAGTTTTAAAAGTCCTCTTTTCATGACCAGGCAATGTAAAAGAATAAACATCCAATTTAGCATGTCTTTCTAAATAATTTGCAAGTCTTTCTTGATCATAAGTCCCTCCTGCAAATCCATGAATAATTAATACTGCTTTTCTAAATAATATCATACACTCCACCTATTTTCTTCTTCCAATCACTTCGCCTAATTTAACTTTTGTTTCTATTCCCAATTTAGAATTTAAAACAATATCAGAATCAATTTCAACAACATCTTTCTTCAACAACAATACAACTGTAGAACCTCCAAATAAGAAATATCCTTTTTCATCGCCTCTTTTAAACTTTTTAATATCATGGTTAACAATCTTCCCAACCATTAAGGCTCCAATTTCCATTTGAATAACATCACCAAAATTTTTAGTATTAAGTACAGAATACTCTCTTTGATTTTCCTTAAATACTTTGTATCTCTTAAACGCAACCGGTCCAACAGTATGAAGAATACCATTTATTTTCTTACTTCTAATTAAAATGCCATCATCGACAAAAGAATATCTATGATAATCATCAACAGTAAGTCTAAATACTAAACAAGTGCCCCCCTTGTATTCTTGTGCTAATTTTTTATCACGTAGAAGATCCTTTAATGTATACTTTTTACCCTTAATTAACATCTCAGTCTTTTCATTAACAGGATAAACAAGTAACTTTGAATCTGCGATTGCATTTAAGTCTTCAGCTTTTTTAGAAAATGGCCTTTTTCCAGCCTTAATTTTCCTAGTAAAAAAATCATTAAAAGAAAGATACTCTCTTTTTGGATAATCTGACATATTAATATTATTTTTCTTAATAAATTTATCTATTCTTTTAGTAGAAGCTTTACTATTCATGTATATTGAACTAGCCTTTGACACTGTTTTTCTAGTAGCAAAAGCAAGCACAACTCCACCCAACAAAGTTTTATATAATACAGTAGCACTTATTGGACTTTTTTCAGTATACTTCTTCTTCTCTTCTCTATTAACTATTTCTGTTTTCATATTATACCAAGAACAATATAAGTAATATTCCTATAATAGCCGCTACTGTCACAAAGATATATGCCTTACCTTTAATCTTAGGAATCTTAGCATTAAATACAAATAAAAACGCTATTAGATAAATTAAAACTGTATAAATTGACTTAAATGAAACATTATGTGAGACTGATGAGAAGAACCATAAAGCAGGTAAAATAATTGATGTAGATGTAACAGGTAAACCACTATAAGTTTTAACTGGTTCATCCTTATTTGTATCCATAACTGATATATTAAAGAAGCCTAATCTAGTAATTCCTGCAAGAACTAGTAAAATATATGAAAGAATATTATACCAACTATTTAATCCCATTGAATATCCAATTACTACTGGAAAAGTAACAAAAGCTACCATATCTGCAAGTGAGTCTATCTCAACTCCAAACTTCTTTTCTTCTTCATCTCTTTTGCAAAGTCTTGCAACCTTACCATCAAACATATCACAAACACCAGCAATTACCATACAAACCATTGCATATTGTAAATTGTTAGAAAGTGCAAAAAACATTCCAATTATTGCAAAAGCTACTCCTAAATAAGTTATTATTAACGACTTATTATATTTTCCTATAAACATATTAACTACTCCATTCTATTTATCGCTAACCATAGTATACCACGAATTTTGGCATACTCCAACCCTTAAAAGAAAAAGAATAGCTAATCACTATTCTTAGTCAATGTTACTGAAGTAGTCTTCTCTTTACCATCTCTATTGTATTTAACCTTAATTTTATCCCCTGGTTTATACTTATAAAGTATATATTTCAAATTAGCAGCATTTTTAACTTTTTTTCCATCTATCGCAACAATTACATCGCCTTTTTCTAAATCAGATTTAGCTGCACCTGTATTTTTCTCAACTGATATTACAACAACACCATCTTCAATATCATCACTAATTGATATTCCATATCTGTAAAGCATTGATTTATCACTTACACTTAATAAGTTAATACCAAGAAGAGGCCTTTCTACTGATTTGCCATTCTCAAGTTCACTAACATGTGACATAGCGTCTTCAATCTTTATAGAAAATCCCATACCTTCTATTTGACTATCCACAAGTTTTAAAGAGTTAACACCAATTACTTCACCATTTGAATTAAGTAATGGTCCCCCACTATTACCTGGATTTATAGCAGCATCTACTTGTATAACATCCATTAACCAATCATTTTGAGATTTAACACTAACTGTTACTTGTCTATTTAAACCAGAAATAATTCCACTTGTTACAGAATTAAAATACTCTTCTCCTACTGGTGAACCTATTGTAAATACAAAATCCCCTAATTGAATATCAGAAGTTTTACCAATAGTTGCAACTGCTTTAACATCTCCAACAGGAATTCTAATAACTGCTATATCCAAATATTCATCTCCACCAAGTAAATCAGCATCAACAACCTTATTAGAAGTAAGCATTACCTTTAATGAAGTAGATCCTTCAACAACATGTTGATTAGTCATTATATAACCATATTTAGAATCTGTTTTATATACAAATCCACTTCCACTACCTTGTAATTTTCCACTCTTATAATTTTGTACCATTACAACAGCATTGTAGACCTTTTTAACCGCAGTACTAATTCCAGAATTATCAACTACTACTTTACTATAATCACCAGTATAAGTATTTCTAATTATCCCAGTTCCACTAATACTAGTTTCATTCTTAGCAAAAGGATTTACAATTATCAAATATGCAACCGCAGCACCTGCAATTACACCAACCAAGGCTATTATAAAATTTAAAAATTTTTCTCTCATCTATTTCACCTCTCTATGTCAACAATTTCCTTCCAATTTTTAGGAAATCCCATTTCATTTAAAACTTTATCTATAGAAATTGATTTTAAATTATATTCAAGATTATCTAATACATCACTTATTTCAATAACAAGATTTTTAACTTCATTATGAGTAAGTAATTGCCTCAAAATTATTATCAACGCAAACAAATCATTTTTTCCATATATGTATTCATCATTAGTTTTATCAATATTAAGAATTCTATGATATATAGTATCATCAATTGATCTTTGTGTTCTATTACAGAAAAGTATATCTTCATGTGCACAAAGATTTCTATAATTTGCAAGTATTGGTAAATAAGATTCATATGCATCACTACTAATTCCATAAAAATCACATATAGCAATTCTATCTTCTTTCTTTAGGATGCAATATAATTCACTAACTATACCAAAAGATAATACTTTTACTAATACCCACAAAGGTATATAACCATAATTAGTAATATAATGCTTTGTTGCGGCATGTTGATTACCATTAACTCTAACTTGTCTTTTCATTTTCTTTATAAGATCATTAACTTGTCTTGATTTTTGAGGTGATGTATCAAAATTCTTTGCTTTTAAATAGTCACTCTCCTTATAACCATACTTTTTAGATAATTGGTAAGAAATAATAGACTTAGTATTATTTTCTATAACAAGTAAATATTTAAATATAATATTCCTAAAACTTCTATCAAATAAGAATAAACTATAAAGTTCTTCAAATGTAGTACCTTCAATATATTGTTTATTGTTAAAAGATTTCATAAATAGATGTCTATATCCATTTATAAAAAAGTAATTTTCCCTTAATAAAACCTCTCTTGCATATTCCTCATTATTTATAATAAGACCCTTATATCTAAATATTTCAATTTGCTCATCAAGGTTCTTAAACCTCTTATTGTCCCTCATATTCTCACCTATTATTGATTATAACATAGTTTCTAATAAAAAGTATGAAAAAATAGTGAAATAATGTGATATAATTTTGTAATAAGAAAGGATGAGTTTATGCCAAGTACCGCAACACACGCATATTTTATAATGGACATATATAATAAACTACCTATTGAAAGAAAAATATTTTTAAAAGATGATAAAGAGCTTTTAAAAGTATCAGCACAAAGTATGGATCCATTAAACTTTTACTTTTCAAAAAATTTTAAAAAGAGCAAAAAAGTACGATCCTTTGCAGAATACTTTCACACACATAAAACTGGAGAGTTTTTAATAACACTTACAAATTATATTAAATATAATTATTATGCATCAAAGTCAGATGTAATGGCATATTTATATGGAATGATTTCACATTATGTATTAGATACAACATTTCATCCATATGTATACTATAAAACCGGAGAGTTCAAAAAAAATGTAAAAGACACATACATCTATAATTCAAAACATCATGAATTTGAAACAGCAATTGATAGATATTTAATAAAACTAAGAGAAAATGTAATTCCGTATAAATATAAATTATACAAAGAAGTATTCAATATAAGTGCCCTTTCAAATGATTTAAAAGACGTCATTAATTTTACCTATAGAGAAACATTTCATATAAATGACTTTGATAAAGTTCTATTGCATTCAATTAAAGATATGAGACTAGCATTCAAACTGTTAAGATATGATAAAATAGGGATTAAATATAGATTTTATAAATTAATAGATATAATTTCATCAAAAAAGACACTAAAATTAAAGTTTGCTTCATATTATTATAAAACAGATATGGATTTTCTAAATGAAGAACATAAAACATGGTATTATCCAACAAATAAAAGAAAAAAATATAATATGTCATTTAGAGATTTATATATAAAAGCTCTATCAGATGCATTACATATAATAAAAGAGGTAGATGCATATATTTATGATAACAAAAAAGTGAATTTAGAAAAGTTATTTAAAGACTTATCCTACAAAACAGGAGTACCACTAAAACAAAAACAAGAACTAAAATATTTCGAATTTTAGTTCTTTTTAGTATTAGAAAAATATATTCGCCAATAATAAAAATGGTGATAATATGTTCTATAAATATTTAATATCAAATGTAAGCGATAAAGAGGTTTTATATTTATTTCTAGACAACAGATATGAAATATCAAGTGAGTTTTCAAAAGATATAAAAGAAGATTCTATACAAAATAAAATTAAGTCATATATTAAAAAAAACAATATTAATTTTAATAAAGGAACAATATATCTAGTTACTAATAATATAATAGCGGCATCAATAAATTACAATAATGATGAATTTACAAAAGTAAAAGAGTATATTGATATTAAAAATAGTGATGATAATTTAGAAATAATAGATGTTACTAATATAAATAATAGGGAAAGAATCCTAATCAAAAACAATAAGACATACTATAGAATACCATTAACAAAATATTTAGAAAACGCACTATTTAATAAAATACCATTAATATTCGAAAAAGATGCGATGAAAGTAGTTGCTATAATAATAAGAAGTAACTATATAAAAGATTTGTACAAATATGGATATATAAATGATGAAAACAATTACATGACAAAGGGAATATCTGATATAGAAAAAACTAATAGATACAAATTTTTCATAGATAAATTAAATAACGCAATAAAAGAAACAGACATGATGTATTTAACATATAAAGATAAACCAATTTATATAAATAGTGGAAATATATTTAACATTAATACATTAGCAAAGATAGGATATAACTATAATGAAATATTAAAGTTGTTATATCCTGGATTAGAATTATCATATGAATCATATTTTTAAACAAAAAAGCCCGTAAAAATACGGACTTTTGAAACATATTGAATAGGTTCCTATCTCTTTGAGAATTGTGGTGCACGTCTTGCTTTCTTTAAACCTGGTTTTTTACGTTCTTTAATTCTAGAATCTCTAGTAATGAATCCAGCAGCTTTTAAAGTTTTTCTATAGCTATTTTCACTATCAGCAGGAGTAGTACTATCATAATCTAATAATGCTTTAGTAATTCCTAAACGAATTGCTCCTGTTTGTCCAGAGAAACCTCCACCTTTTACTTCAACAACTACATCAAAGATTTCCTTTGTATTAGTCATTTCAAGAGGTTGAGTTAAATCCATAACTAAAGTTTCAAAAGGTAAATATTCATGAACATCTTTACCGTTAACAGTTATATTACCTTTTCCTGGTATTAACTTAACTTTAGCGATACTAGTTTTTCTTTTACCAGTTCCATAATAAACATTTTGTTTTGCTTTTGCCATCATTTACCTCCCATTAAATTTCCATTGCTTCTGGTTTTTGAGCAGCATGTTTATGTTCATTACCTGTATAAACAAATAATTTTTTATACATAGCTCTTCCAAGTCTGTTATGAGGAAGCATTCCTTTAACAGCTCTTTCAACCATTTCAACTGGATATTTTTCTACCATTTCTTTAGCAGTTCTTTCTCTTAATCCACCTGGATACATAGAGTGATTATAATATTTTTTATCCTCTAATTTATTTCCAGTTAAAAGAACTTTCTCAGCATTGATAATGATAACATTGTCACCACAATCAATATGAGGTGTAAATGTAGCTTTGTGTTTTCCACGTAAAACATGTGCAGCTTTACTAGCTACTCTACCAAGAGGTTTACCCTCAGCATCAATTACGTACCACTTACGTTCAATTGTTTCTTTTTTTTGCATATAGCTTGTCATAATTTTTTCTCCTTTTACTTAAGTTTGATTTTCCCGGGATCAAACTTATGTGGGGATATCAAATGTACCGATTAAGATTATACTAAAAATCTCTTTATTTGTCAACGAAAATAGATAGAAAAAAATAGCCGGTTTTGTAGAATAAAAATATGTTAATAAACGACTTCTTTCAAATATAATCCAGAACCTTTAGCAGTTGTAATTTTGCTTTTGTCCATAGTACCATTTAATATATTTTTAACTGAATCAGTAGTTAATTTACCACTACCAATTTTAATTAAAACACCTACCATATTTCTTACTTGATATTTCATAAAACCATTTCCTGTAAATGAAATTGTAATAATATCCCCTTCTTTTTTCATATCAACAGAATATATAGTTCTAACGTAACTACTTTTAATAGCCTCTTCCGAAACAAATGGTTTAAAGTCATGTTCACCTAAAAAATCATTAATAGCTAAACGCATATTATCAAAATTTAAATCTTTACAATACTGATAAACATGATTCCTATCAATAGGTGAATATTCTCCTACATTTATTTTATATATATATGTTTTCGAAATAGCATTATACCTTGCATGAAAATTTTTATCCACAATTTCTGTGGATAAAACATGGATATCCTCTGGCAACAAACTATTTAATGCACATTTTAGTTTATAAAGAGTTATATTAACATCAATATCAAAGTGCGCAACCTGTCCTAACGCATGAACTCCTCTATCAGTTCTACCAGAAGAAAATATTCTAGTTTCTGTATGATTATTAATATTATATAAAGCATTCTCTAACATACCTTCAACAGTTCTCTCTCCAGGTTGCTTTTGATATCCGGAAAAACCAGTTCCATCGTATGAAAACCTAATTAAATATCTCATACACCCTCCTTATACGTGTTTATATATATCTTTAATTATATCTCTAATATCAGTGTGATAAAATAACTTAACATTCTTATTTTCCTTAGCAAGATATGTAATGTAAGGTAATGTAGGAGGAACAATACTATTATTCAATAACAAAGATACATTAATTAATTCCTCTTTTGTATTACCATTTAATAAAACACTACCATTTTTAATAACTAAAACCTTGTCAGTAACTTCATATAATATATCCAAGTTATCTTCTATAATAACCACCTTACCATTAGAAGAAAAAATGGATAAAATATTTTTAAGATTTCTTCTGTTATTTTTATCAAGATTAAAATATAAATTTCTAAAAATAACAACATCAAACTTAAATAATGTTTTTAAAAATACATAAAATAGATATTTCTCACTAGTTGATAATTCACTAATTTTTTTATTTAATATACTAATTTCTAACCCAATATTTTCTAAATACTTTTCTAAAAACTCTTTAAATGATTTATCAGTTACTTTATTTTTCTTACAATAATAATTGATTTCAGATTTAACGGTATCAGTAAAAAAATGAATATAGCTAGAATCAACAACAGTTACAATTGGCTTTTTTCTTTTCATACCCTTAAAAGTTATTTTCCCCTTTGATACAGATAATTCTTTAGTTAATAATTTTTCAAATGTAATTGAATGCTCTAAACAAATTCCATAAATATATTTAGAATAAATAGAAAAATCCATATCTTTATATTTATTTTTATATGTAACATCATCAAATCTTATTTCCATAATTCATCAACCATCCTACCAGTATCCATTATTACATCATCTACAAGATTATAGAATTTAAGTTTTAAAGATAAATCCATCATTATCGGAATATATATTCCTTCTCTTGCTAAAACATTGTCATGTTCTAATATTTTTGATGGAGTACCATCTAATTGCACGTGCCCATTGTTTATAAATATAGTATACGAACTAAATAATATATTCTCTAATTTATTAGTTGTAAAAAGAACAGATAAGCTATATAAATCCAAGTACTTTTTAAGAAACGCAAATATAATTGAAGCCTCAGAATAGGTAAGACAATCAAATATATCATCTAAAAAGATAATTTTAGGACTGTTGATAAGAGATGAAATAATATATACCTTTACTCTGTCAATATTTGAAAGTTCTCTCATACGTTTTTGCTTAAAAGTTGATACATCAAAAAATTCCAACAAATAATTAATTCTATTCAAAAGATCTTTCTTTAAAATTCCATCAATTTTCAAAGAGGCAAGTAAATCATATACTTTCATAGACATATTTCTAGAATTTAGAATTATTCTGTTATATCCAATAAGAGAAGAATAATTACGCATATTATTACTATTCAAAACAACACTATCAACACTAATAGAGTTCTGTGTTTGTAAAATTCCACATAAAAGTTTGATTAATGTTGTCTTACCACAATTATTTGGACCTGTCACAGCATTTATTGAATTTTGTTTAACAGAAAATGTCAAATTTGTAAAAACTAATTTGTCGTGATATGAATAATTTAAGTTTTCTACACATAAAATATTGTCCATCATATCACCTCGTCTCTATATTATACAATAAAACGAAAAAAAAAACATCATATTGATGTTAATATAATTTTTTCTTTTGTATATTATATGCAATAGATGCAGCTAACTTAGTTGGAGCAAGTCTTGTAAAGAAATTAGTAACCCTCATCTTAAATCCAGGAATGATTATTAATTTTTTATTAAATAACCCAACCAATGCACATTCCGCAACAAACTTGCTATCTAATGGTTTAACTGAAAACTTAACATTAGCGACACTGTTAAAGTTAGTTTTAACAGGACCAGGACATAAGCAGGAAACAACAACTTTAGATTTATCCCTTCTTAACTCCTCATATATTGAAGTTGTAAGTCTCAAAACATAAGCTTTTGTTGAATAGTATGTAGCCATTAATGGGCCAGGTGCAAATGCAGCCATCGAAGCAACATTCAATATATAACCAGAATTTCTCTTTTTCATATCTTTTAGGAATAACTTAGTAAGTACATGTACAGCTTTAATATTTACATCTATCATTTCAAGTTCTTTAGATAAGTCAGTTTCAGTAAATTTCCCACAGTCACCAAATCCGGCATTATTAATTAATACATCAATCTTGTCATTCTTACATAAGACATACAACTCTTTTAGTTTACTCTCATTAGATAAATCAGCTACTACTATTTTTACATTTTTACCTAATTCTTCTTGTACTTTTTGAAGTTTTTCTTTTTCTCTTGCAACTAAAATAAGTTCAAATCCTTCTCTAGATAGTATTCTTGCCATTTCAAGACCAATTCCAGAAGAAGCACCAGTAATTAAAGCTTTCATAATATTCACTTCGCTTTCGCATTATATTTACTACAAGTAAAGTATATCATAGATAAAATAAATTAACAATCTTTAATAAATTTAAAGAGGAAGAGTAGATTTAGCATTTATTTCTAATGATGATGTAATCCCCTTTTTATATGCGTAATATCCAGCAGCCCCTATCATAGCGGCATTATCAGTACAACATTCTATATTAGGAAATATAAATTCAACATTTTTTTCTTTACATACATCCTCTAATTTGCCTCTTATACCACTATTAGCAGCAACACCACCAGCTATTAGGAAACTCTTAACAGGAACTTCTTCTAAAGCCTTTTTTGTCTTTTTAGCTAAAATGGTAGAAACAACATCTTGAAATGCATATGAAAGATCTTCCTTATTAATCAAATTACCACGTTGCTCCTCATTATGTGCCAAATTAATAACAGCACTTTTTAATCCACTAAAACTAAAGTTATAAGAATTATCATTAAGTGGTAGTGGAAGAGTATATCTAGGCTTACCCACCTTAGCCATTTTATCTATAATAGGCCCTCCTGGATAACCAACACCTATTACTCTAGCGACTTTATCATAACACTCCCCAACAGCATCATCTAATGTTCTTCCAAGAACCTCAAATGTATATTCTTCCTTCAAATATACAAGTTCTGTATGTCCTCCACTGATAACTAAAGCAAGAGCAGGATATTTAATTTCACTTACTAAATTACTTGCATATATATGCCCTGCGATATGATGAACCGGTACCAATGGTTTATTATAAACAAATGAAAGTGTCTTAGCAGCTTCTAAACCCACCAAAAGTGAACCAATTAAACCAGGACCATATGTAACAGCAATTGCATCAACGTCATTAATAGTCATATTCGCTTTTTTTAAGCATTCTTCAATTACAATTGTTATATTTCTAACATGATTACGACTAGCTATTTCAGGAACTACTCCACCATAATTAGTATGTATATCTATTTGTGATAAAACAACACTAGATATTATTTCGTGTCCATTTTTAACTATTGAACATGCAGTTTCATCACAACTAGATTCAATTGCAAAAATATAAGTATCTTTCATTTAAATCATCTCTTTTTCCATAAGTATTCCATCAGTTCCAGAATAATATCCACTCCTAATAGCAACTTCTTTAAATCCATATTTATGATATAAAGCAATTGCACTAGTGTTTTTACTATTAACCTCTAATGTTATATTATTAATCTTTTTATTTAAACCCTCATCTATAACAAACTGAAGCATTTTGCTTGCAATACCATTACCTCTAAATTCTCTTAATACATAAATATTAGAAATTTCAAATCTATCATATATATCAAGATAAGTAATATAACCAAGTATCTTATTATTTCCTACATAAAAGCAATATTTTAAATAAGGATTTGTTTTTTCTTCTTTCAAAATATCAATATAAGAGTTAGTCTCACTATTATAATGATTATAAAACTCCTGAAGTATTAAAGAATCTATTTTACTAGTTAGCATTTAACTTTTCCTCAGCTTCTGTTAATTTTAAATAATTTGCATCAACAGAATGTGGATTAATAGTTTCTCTATCTTTTAAATTAGTTACAATTTTCAAAATATCAGGTGAGTAACTTTCTGTATCAAAAGGAAATTTATCATTAGAAATAAGCGTATGACTCTCACCTAAACTTTTAATAGCGACTTTAAGTGCTTCTAAGCTTATATATTGTTCTTTTAAAACCTGATTATAAGTTTTACTATCAAATATAGCAGAGTAAACATAACCCCTCCTAGCGTCTAAAAGAGGCACTAAAAAGTCACAATTAGCACTACTAGATATTGCCATTGCTTCAAGGCTAGATATAACTGATATAGGAATATTTAAAGCCCATGCATATGTCTTAGCAATTGTAAGGCCAATTCTAACACCAGTGAAAGAACCAGGCCCATTTACAACCATAATTTTATCAATAGAATGAACATCAATATTATTTTTGTTAAACATTAATTGAATATTATAAAGTGTTTCAGTAGATAAATCTTGTTTTAGTTCTAATGCAATTTTATCAATTAATTTATCATCATCAACTACTCCACAATATAAAAAACTAGATGAAGTATCTAGATATAAAATTCTCATAAAACCGCCTCACAAATATCTTCATATATTCTTCCATGAGGAATAAATGTTAATGTTCTAGTATCTTCATCTATTACTTTAAATTTAATATCTAGTCTTTCTTCAGGCAAATAATCTTTTATCATGTCTGACCATTCGATTATTGTAACTCCACCTCTAGTATAATAATCTTCAATACCAAGATCATCAACTTTACCATCTAATCTATATACATCCATATGATAAAGTGGTAACTCACCATTTGGATATTCTTTAATAATATTAAATGTAGGAGAAGTAACAGTCTCTTCTATTCCAAGTGCTTGTGCAAAACCCTTAGTAAATACTGTCTTACCACTTCCTAAATCACCTTCAAGGCATATTACCATATTAGGAAATTTCTCCGATTCAAGATTCTGCGCTATTTCAATTGTTTCTTTCTCACTATATGTAGTAATTTTATTCTCCATTTCTATCACCATTATTATTATAGCAAAATACTAAGTTTAAAAACAATATATAATACTACAAATTTTCAAAAAATTAAAAAAGACTGTAAAACAGTCTAATAAACAAAAAAAATCATTGGCAATGACCTATTTTCGCATACACTATCTTCGGCACATGAGAGCTTAACTTCTGTGTTCGGGATGGGAACAGGTGTACCTTCTCAGCAATAATCACCAATGAAACTATAGAGAAATAATTCTCTGAAAACTTAGATAACGTGATTGACTCAATCAAATTAATAAACAAATATGATTAAATCCTCGATCTATTAGTACTGGTCAACTCAACATATCACTATGCTTCCATCTCCAGCCTATCAACCAGGTAGTCTTCCTGGGATCTTACTTTATACAAATGGGAAAACTCATCTTGAAGTTGGCTTCCCGCTTAGATGCTTTCAGCGGTTATCCATTCCCTACATAGCTACTCTGCACTGCCACTGGCGTGACAACAGATACACCAGAGG
>ERZ772860.802-NODE-802-length-25250-cov-3.416114_pt1 | contig 25250 bp, 23 predicted proteins | sample MGYA00511342_ERZ772860 | MGnify/ENA primary metagenome ERZ772860 (study PRJEB29015, sample SAMEA2737665) | human gut metagenome | biome: human gut; feature: human-associated habitat; material: faeces | place: China | collected 2012 ... | reverse complement strand
GCCGGCGCATTTCTTCTGAACTATATAAAGTTTACTGCGCGGAGAATTTTTGTCTCGCCTGATCGATTTTCTGCTGTTCCGCCTGTTCCATAGCGTACCAACCGCGCTGCGACATCTTGGTGTAAATCTCATTCTGCATTTGCAGGGTCTCGCAGAGTTTTTTGTCGAAGGCCTGATGAATGTTCACGGTTTCCGATTCGATGGTTCCGTGCATATACAGATCGGCGGCGCTTTTCATTGTCGTCAGGATATCTTCCATAATCAGCTTATCGTCCATGGTCTATTGTGTTTTTATTACTGTTCGTAATAAAAAACTTCCTTTCTTCAGAATTGTTGAATGAGTATGCTGCCGAAACGTTTTATTTCAGCAGGCCGTACAGTTCGCCGAACGTCTGCTGATGCCTGCTCGCAAGCTGCATGACAAACGTTTTGAGCTCCTGATCTTGCAGCATATTGGCAAGATCGGTGCACTTTTTCTGCATCATCTGTTCATGGGACAGCGCGTCTTCCATATAAAGCAGCTCTTTGGGACTCATTAAAATCACAATCCTTTCGTTGATTTGTCTGCAACTTTATTATCCGCCAGTCGCTGCAAAAATATACCGCTCTGCAAAAAAATCGCCAATCGAAAATACGCACCGGACGCGGCGAAACCGCGTCCGGTGCGTATTCAGCGAGCAAGAAACGGCCGCCGCCAACAGGATAGCGGCGGCCAACGCCGCGTATGCCAGCCATCCGCTGTGCAAAAGGAAGCGCCGCGCGTCGGAGCGGATATAGGATTCCAACGGAAAATCGCCCCGCGGCCCCAACTGAAAGCCGTCCAGCCAGACGCTCGGCTCGGCGAGATAGACGTCGACGCCGGCGTCGGCGAGCAGTTCCGCCGGATTTTCATAAAACGGCTCGCTCTCCGCGTAAAAGAGGCGGCCGCCGGATTCCCAGCATACCAGCCACGCTTTTCGCAGGGCGTTGCGGTAGCGCGCGCCGCGCGGCGGTCTCCCTGTCCCCCGGCAGACAAAGGTCGGACGCACGTCTACCACACGGCCGCGCACCGGGACAGTCGTTTTTTTGAGCGCGGCGACCGCGCCTCGCCTTCGGTATACGGGGCAGTTGGCAGCGATCCCCAAAATTATGCACACCGTCGCCGCCGCGCCGCAGACACAGAATACGATTCGCCTAAGCGTCTCCGACGGAGCGATTGCAGTCTGCGACGAAACCGCGAAAAATACCGCCGCAGCAGCCAAGCAAAACGCGGCCGCTGAAAAAAAGCCGGTTTTATATCGCACGGACGCCGGAATCAGACGCTTCATCCTGCATAGCCCCCTTTTGGCGCGGCGGCCGACGGCACAGCGCCCGCCGGCCGCCTTGCTCGGCGCCCTTACTTTTTCCGTGTCCGACGCGCTGAAACGATCAGTGCCGCCGTCGCCCCGGCCGCCAGTACCGCCGCAGCCGCTATGCTCACCCAAAGGATCAGGCGGTCGACGGTCAGATGCGGTTCCCCGCCGCCGACGAAGATCTGAACGGACGCCGTATGCCGTCCGTCCAGCGAAACGGCTGTAATTTTTGTATGCCCAGAGCCAACGGCGGTGACAAGGCCGTCTTCGCCCACAGTCGCTATGCCCTCATCGTCAGAGAACCACTCGATAAAAGGATAGGTCGCGTTTTCCGGTTGGAAAGCCGCCGCCAGCGCATAGGTCGTTTGATCGGTCAGGTTGAGCCGGATCGAAGCGACTGGCAGCGAAATCGCCTCGACGTTGACAATCGTAAATTCCTGAGCCGGCTCTTCCGAGGGTTCAAACACATCCGGCGGATAGAACACCAGCCTCCGCACGTTGTCCAGCGGATTGCTGTCGCCGTAATAGCCGTCGAGCGTCACATAGTAGCACTTCGCGCCCTCTGAAAAATCGATTGAATCCCGATCAATGGCGTACAGATAGACGAAATCTTCGTTTTGATTCAGTATGCCGATATTTTTCATATCCAGCACCAGGCCGTCCGAAAGGTTGTCAGCGACGACGCTGATCGTCGCGTCGGTTGAAATCGACGACAGGTTTCTGGCCGTGACCGCGACAACATATCCGCTGGCCGTGCGGAAGGACTCGGCCTCGACGGCCAGATCCGGCAAAGCGAAGATCACTTCGGTGGAATCATTGCCTTGGCTGATATCCTTTTCCGCCATGATCTCCACGCTCATGGCATGCGGAGCGTCGAGCTCGCCCAAATGGATCTCCCGCTCCACAAGCACCGTCTCTCCGACCGGAATTTCGATATCGACAAACTCCTCGACGACGGAGCCGTCCGGCATTCCCAAACGCAATGTCAGCCCTTCCACCGGGCGGCTGCCGGTGTTGGCAATGGAGAAGACGTAGACGCCGTCGCCGTCTTCATATCCGGTTTCATAGGCATAGCGCAGCTCGACATCGCTGCCGCCGGCTGTTTCGATATAGCGGATATCGACCGTTCCGTCCTCATCCCGAACCGTCAGCATCACTTGAAAGACGTCGCCGTCTTCACTGACGGACGCGCTGAACGCCATTACCGTCTGCTCGGGTATCGAAACGAGCGCGGCCGGCTGCGTCCATTCCCCCCGCCGTTCATGGGAAACAAAAATGGTGTCGCCCGAAATAAACAGCAGCTCCGCTCCCTGTTTGCCGCTGAGAATCTGATATGCGCCCGGTACAGATAGCCCGATGTCTACGGCCTCGCCGCCCGGCGCGAGCGAACGGAGCCGGTTCTCTCCGACCCAGTAATAGGTGCCGTTATCACAGCGCAGCGCCGCGGCGTCTACGCCGATCTGCTGCACAGAATCCTTGGTGCCCGCATATGCGCCGCCGACGCCTGTCTGCATGTCAAGCGCCGTATACGCGACGCTGAGACGGCCTCCGTCGATCCGTGCGGCCAGTTCCTGAACGTATTGGTTGACGCCCGGTTCGCAGAAAAGCATCGGCTGCGACCATGTCCGACCGTCAAAAACGGCGTACAGGATCTGCGCGGAGCGGCCGGCCGCAAAAACGTCGTTTTCAGGACAGGAGAGCCAGACGGCGTAGAGCTGGGAGCCGTCCGACGCCAACGCCGGCAGCATATCAAGCTGTCGGTCGTCTGTCAGCCATACTGGCTCGTCAAACCGGCTCTGCTCGTCGTCCCATGCGGCAACGCAGATCTCGGAAGCCGCAAAGCTCGCTTGCAGCAGCTCAGACCCCGTCTCGGCGCCGACCGGTTCGGAAACCTTCTGCCAGATCACATACAGTTCCCCGTCCGCTTCACAGAGCTGCGCCGTCAAGTCTGCCGTGGGCGATTCGCACACCGGCTGCGGCTCCGACCAGAAGCCGTCTTCCAGAACCGAATACATCAGCACCGTGCTGTCGCCGGCAGAACGCCCGTCCGCCGTCGCCTGAAATACGGCGACGACCCGGTCGCCGTACCGAGCCAGCTGCGGCAGCGAGCTCGGCAGAACGGACTCTTGGAGCGAATAAAGCGTATCCGGATCCGCTGCGTATCCCTGCCACAGTCCGGTACCGTATCGGTAGGAATCGTCGATGATCTCAAAGGAATCCTCGTCGCCGAAATCCATTCTTTGAATCACGACGTTGGCAAGCTGATCCGCCGATTTCGGCCAGAGCGGCAATTCCTTTGGATCAAATTTATACTTATAGTCGACGACAAAGAGCAGGTATGCCTCGACATGCGCCTGAAACGTCAGCGTCCCCTTTGATTGCGGCGCAAGCTGAATGGAAAGCTGCGCCGTGCCTCCCGCGCCGACGGAAGCTACGCCTGAAACGCCGAGTCCGCCGCTGACCGTGATTCCAAATTTCAGCGTCAGTTTGCCGTCCAGCGCCCAGCCCGCTTCGGAGGAATAGTCGACGCCGATCTCCCCGTCCGTGCCTAGAAAGCCTTTTAGGTCCAGATACAGCGGGATCGGCCCCGCCCAAAACTGGGTAGTGTGCTTATAAGACCACTCGATTTCAAAAAGAATGCCGCCGCCGCGGGAAATGAGGTTTCCGTCAAGATCATACGTCTCTTCATAATAGCCAAAAACCTTATATTCCGAGTCGGCGCCCTTGGCGACTGTAAAAGAGCCGACGCCGAGCTGTTTGTCATAGGCCTGCATCAGCCCGAGCAGGCGGTTTGAGCGGTCGGCGCTTTCGACGGCCTTTTCAAAGTCCTCGACAAAATAGCTTTTCAGGTTTTCCATTAAATTTTGATCGTCGAAAAGCTGCTTCATATCCGTCCCGATCAGAGCTTGCAGGGAATATGTACCGGTCTTTTCATCGGGAACGCGGCGCACCTGAATGGGCAGCGCGGAGATTTGCAGTTGAAATTCGTTGGGCAGAATCTCCGTCGCCTTGCTGTCGTTGACCTCGCCCTTCTGCGGATCGGCGAAAACAAAGGAATCCTGTTCTTCGAGAGAACCGCCGCTGTTGACGCCGGTTTCCGGCTTCTTGCGGATGACGATTCCGAGCTCGATCAGGTCTGAGGTCGTCCCGTCCGCCGCCGTCAACAGCAGGTAGACCGGCTGCTTGGGGTTAAAGGACATGCCGGGCGCGAGCTTAAAGGTTCCTGTGGTATTGGTTGTTTTCAGCGCCGTATACAGGCCCTTAATCCCTTTTTGAAGCAGCGTATAGCTGCCTTCGCCGTGTCCGCCCCAGTCGGCCATCACGCTGATATTGCATATCTGCCGGTCGCCTTCGGTGTAATGCAGGCTCTGGTGGAGCAGATCGTATTCGCTGTCCTCTTCCATAGCCATCATGGCATACGGCCTGTCGTCCGTTTTCGGGGTCAGGAAGAAAAAGCGCGAGGTGCGCGGCGCAATGCTGTACCGGAAAGCCGCGCTCCGATATCCCTCCGCGCTGGCAACGACCGTCTGTTTCCCTTCGTAATCGTCCGGCAGCAGCTCCACAGCGCCGTTTTCATCGGTCGTCAGCGTATCGCCGGCGATGCTCACCGTTGCGTTTTCCAGCGGCATGGACTCCTCTCCGTCCGTAGCGACAAAGACGCTGTGCGCATTGGCGTCGATCCACCATTCGCGCAGCCGTGAAAGGTCCTGCACGTCAATCCGGCTGACGCGGATCGCATAGGTATACAAATCGTCGAGCGCCTTACGGGCATACTCTCCGTATTGGTTTTCCTCCGCATAAAGGTAATTATGCTCCCATGTGAGGCCGGAGGCGATTACACGCCCATAGCCAAGGGGATATTCGACCAGTGTGGGCGCATGGGTATCGCTGTCGCGCAGAATCACGGTGGAGCCGGCGGGCAGCGTTTCCTCGACAAAATAGGTATGGCTGCAATATTTGGAGTACAGATCGTCGTTCAGCAGCGTCAGGTAATCTGTCAGCGCGCCGGTGACGATCGGGTGTTCCGGCGCTGCGATATAGTTATTATAGGTATATTTTCCGATTTTCTCAATGTCGCCCGGCAGGTTGCCCGTCATCGTGCCGTTTGCCCAGCCCTCGTCGCAGGCGCCGAAAACGATCACGCCGCCCAACTCCGCGAACAGTTCCAGATATTCCTGAAAACTCTTGTAGTTTTCATAGGCGGCAAATTTCTGATCGTTGGCAAAAATCACAACGGCGTATAGCGTCAGATCGACCGTTACAAAGTCTGCCGTCGCCACGCAGTCGTATTCTACGCCCATCGCATCCAAAACCTCTATATTGGCGTTGGAATCCCACGGCAGATCGTCCTGAACCAGCAGGATGCGCTTCCCCGCCTCCTCGGCGAGTGCCGGTGCGGCGGGCATCGCCGGCGCCAACATCAGCAGCGCCAGCAGCAGCCAAAGCATTCTTTTGCCCAAAGAGATTTTCATTGTCTAACGCCCCTTGTCATTTTTTCAAAGCCCTTGCCGCAGTCTCTGGCGATACAGCGGCCGTCGCTAGAATATTATACCATTTTTTTTCAAAAAATCCCACAGGTTTTTCCGTTCAGGCATAAAAAAATCAGCCGCAAACACCGTTTACGGCTGATCTATCGCCTGTCAGTCGCGCTTTCTTGCCTCGGCAAGCATCATGTCCTTGACCTTCATCAGGCGGGTGATATTCCCGCGCTCGTTTTCTTCGAGCTTCATGGTGATAAAGCGGATCGTGTCCCGGAACTGCGGGATCAGGACATGCTCCAACGCGTTGACGCGCCGCCGCGTCTTTTCGATTTCCGCAGCCATCATCGCCGCGGCCTTTTCCGCCTGCGCCAGCTTCAACAGCTCCGGCAGCAGCTCAAAAGCCGCGCGGACGGCGTCGTCCAATTCGCCTGCGGTGTTGACCGTTCCATACGGCAGAATTCCGCCGCCGTCATCTTCATAGCGCGTATGGAAATGATAGTTCGGCACGCGAACGCTCATGATATTCTTTTCTTCGATTTCGAGCGTGACGCTCTGCTTAGGCAGCAGCAGCGCCTGACTCAGATATTCCGGACTCATCGCGGCGGCGGCCGCTGTAAAGTGCCCGTGCAGCGCCAAAACCTTCTGCTCGACGGCGGCGCGCAGACGCATGTTTTCCCGCACCGTATCGAGAAACTGCTTCATCAGCTCGTCGTTTTTGTCTTTCAGAAGCTTATGACCCCGTACCGCCGTGGTGAGACGCTGTTTCAGCTTTTTCAGCTGCATCCGCGTCGGGTTAATGTTCATGACCGCCAAGATCTCCGCCTCCGTCCGCTCTTATTCCTGTTGTCCACGGTAATATTTTTCGATAAACTCCGGTTTAATGCGCTTTAACTCAGACTTGGGCAGAATTTCCAGCAGCCGCCAGCCGAGGTCAAGCGTTTCTTCAATGGATCGGTTCGTCTCATAGCCCTGCGCCACATAGCGCTTATCAAACTCGTCGGCAAATTTCGCGTACAGCTTATCCAGCTCCGTCAGCGCCGCCTCGCCCAGAATCGTCATCAGCTCCTTGCTCTCCTTGCCGCGGGCGTAGCAGGCGATGATCTGGTTCATCTGATTGGCGTGCTCCTCACGGGTCTTTCCCACGCCGATGCCCTTGTCCTTCAAGCGGGAAAGCGACGGCATGACGTCGACCGGCGGATGGATATTCTTGCGGTACAGCTCGCGCGAGAGAATGATCTGACCCTCGGTGATATAGCCTGTCAGGTCGGGGATCGGGTGCGTCTTGTCGTCCTCCGGCATGGTCAGGATCGGAATCATCGTAATGGAACCCTCGCTGCTCATGCGGCGGCCGGCGCGCTCATACATCGTCGCCAGGTCGGTATACAGATAACCCGGATAGCCGCGGCGGCCCGGAACCTCCTTGCGCGCTGCGGAGACCTCGCGGAGCGCCTCGGCATAGTTGGTAATATCCGTCAGGATGACCAGCACATGCATATTCTTTTCAAAAGCGAGGTATTCCGCCGCCGACAGCGCCATACGCGGCGTCGCGATACGCTCGATGGCGGGGTCGTTTGCGAGGTTGATAAACAGCACCGTCCGGCTGATCGCCCCGGTGCGTTTAAAGTCGGAGATAAAGAAGTCTGCCTCTTCAAACGTGATGCCGATGGCGGCAAACACGACGGCGAACTTCGCGTCGGAGTTCAGAACCTTTGCCTGCCGCGCAATCTGTGCGGCGAGCTGCGCATGCGGCAGACCGCTGCCGGAAAAGATCGGCAGTTTCTGACCGCGCACGAGCGTATTCAGCCCGTCGATGCTGGAAATGCCGGTCTGAATGAATTCCGAAGGATAATTCCGCGCCGCCGGGTTCATCGGCAGGCCGTTGATATCCAGCCGCTTTTCCGCCAGCAGCTCCGGGCCGCCGTCCGCCGGACGGCCAAGACCGTCAAAAACGCGGCCCAGCATATCCTCTGAGACGGGCATTTCCAGACTGTGACCGAGGAAACGCACCTTGCTCTCGGCAAGGTTGATCCCCGCGCTGTTCTCAAAAAGCTGAACCAGCGCGTTGGTCCCGTCGACTTCCAGCACCTTGCAGCGCCGCACTTCGCCGTTCTGCAAAACGATCTCGGCCAGTTCGTTGTAAGCGGCTCCCGTGACGTTTTTGACAAGCATCAGCGGTCCGGCGACTTCGCTGATCGTCTTATATTCTTTCATCATAATTGAACGTATCCTTTCCGGCTGAATAACGGGTATCTGCCCCGCCGTATACACAAAGGCTACTGCTGCTGCTCTGAAACGCGCCGCATTTCACGAACCATCTCGTCCGCAATCGCCGCGTACCGCTGCTGAAACTCTTTTTCGCCGACATCCTTCGCCCGTCCGATTTGCTCCATGGCGGGCATGGCGAGCAGCCGGTCGATCTCCGCGCCCTTTTCGAGCGCCTCCGTCCCCGCGGCGTTGAAGCGGAGAATGAGTTTCAAAAGCGCAAACTGCTTTTCCGGCGAAGTATAGCTGTCCGTATCCGAGAAGGCGTTCTGCTGTAAAAAGTCCTCGCGGATCATCCGCGCCGTCTCCATCGTCAGCCGGTCCTGCGGGGAAAGCGCGTCAATACCGACCAGGCGGACGATTTCATCGAGCTCCGACTCCTGCTGCAAAAGCCGCATCGCCGTGTCGCGGTTTTGCCGAAACTCCTTGTCAACGTGTTCGTTCAGCCAAGGCATGACGCGGTCGAGATAGAGCGAATAGCTGTTCAGCCAGTTGATCGCCGGAAAATGACGGCGATACGCGAGTTGATCGTCAAGCCCCCAGAAAACCTTGACGATTCGCAGCGTCGCCTGAGAAACCGGCTCGGAAATATCGCCGCCGGCCGGCGAGACGGCGCCGATCGCGCTCAGCGAGGCCTCGCGGCCGTCGCTGCCCAGGCAGACGACACGGCCGGCGCGCTCGTAAAACTGCGCGATCCGCGAGGTCAGATAAGCCGGATATCCCTCTTCGCCCGGCATCTCTTCCAGACGGCCGGACATTTCGCGGAGCGCCTCCGCCCAGCGCGAGGTGGAGTCCGCGATAATCGCGACGTCATAGCCCATATCGCGGAAATATTCGCCGATGGTAATGCCGGTATAGATGGAGGCCTCGCGCGCAGCAACCGGCATGTCGGAGGTGTTGGCGATCAGCACCGTGCGCTTCATCAGGCTTTCACCCGAGCGCGGATCCTTCAACTCCGGGAATTCGCGCAGCACGTCGGTCATCTCGTTGCCGCGTTCGCCGCAGCCGATGTAGATGACGATATCGACGTCCGACCATTTGGCAAGCTGATGCTGCACGACGGTCTTTCCGCTGCCGAAGGGACCCGGAATCGCCGCCGCGCCGCCCTTGGCGATGGGAAACATGGTATCAATCACGCGCTGGCCGGTGATCATCGGCGTCGCCGGAGCGAGCTTTTCACGGTACAAACGGCTGCGTCTGACCGGCCAGTAGGACAGCATCTGCAAATCCCTCTCCGTCCCGTCCTCGCTTCGGACGCGGGCGACCGGCTCGGTAATCGTAAAATCGCCTTCATAGATCGCGGTAATTTCGCCCTCGACGCCCTGCGGCACCATGATTTTATGGGATACGATAACGGTCTCCGGCACCTCGCCGATGATGTCGCCGGTGACAACGCGGTCGCCGACCTTTACCAACGGGTGAAACGCCCATTTTTTCGTATGGTCGAGCGCCGTGACGTCGATACCGCGGCTGATCGTATCGCCGGTCAGCTTGCGGATCACTTCGAGGGGGCGCTGAATCCCGTCAAAAATCATTTCCAGCATGCCCGGCGCCAGCTCCACAGAGAGCGGCGCGCCCGTCGAAACGACCTCCGCGCCCGGGGCGAGGCCGGAGGTTTCCTCATATACCTGAATCGAGGCGCGGTCTTCGCGCATCTCAATAATTTCACCGATCAGACGATCCTCGCCGACGCGGACGACGTCGAACATATTTGCGCCGGACATTCCCTCCGCGACGACGAGCGGACCGGAGATTTTCACGACTCTTCCGTTTTCCATACCGAGTTTCAGACACCCTTCCGTCTAATAATTCATGGCGCGGCCGCGGCGAACGCTATTGCTGATCAATCGTACCGCTGATGATATCCGCGCCCACCGCCCGTTCAACGCTCTTTTTGACCGCCGTTTTGCCGATCCCGAGCGAACCGCTTTTGCCCGGAAGCAGAATCACCGCCGGAGCGAGGCGGTCCGTATATTTGGCGACCTCTTCCATAGCAAGGCTCGCCGCCTGTTCCGTGATATAAATCACCGCGTACGGTCCGGCGGCCAGTTCCTTCAAAGCCGCCTTAACGGATTCCGCCGTATCGGCCGGAACCGCGTCAAAGCCGACCGCTTTAAAGCCGAGAACGGAATCGTAATCGCCTATGACCGCTATTTTGTATTCCATGTTCCTCGCTCCCGTCCGTTTGATTTACACGCCGCCGAGCGCGGCCGCGATATCGGCGGGAGACTGATTCGTCAGTTTTCCGGCCATAATCGTCCTCAAAATCTTGAATTCCTCTTCCTTATTGACGATATACGCGATCAGGATCTCCGGCCCTGCCGCGACGTAGCGGACGGGCTCGAAGAGCTGGTTTTCAGCGGCCGCGCACGCGCGTTCAAATTCCGTCAGCGGCTTTTTTTCGCCGTTCAGGGCGACGCCGAGCGCAGCCGCCCCGGCAAAGGCGGTGTCCTGATACAGCTCCGCCAACCGGTTCTCCCGAGCCGCGGCAATCAGCCTGCCCTTTTCGACCAGCCCTTTGTCCGAGAGCGCCGTTTCCAGCAGCTGCACGCCGTTTTGCATACGCAGCAGCCGGATAGTCGAGCGCAGGTTCGCGCTCTCGGCCACCAGCCGCGCATATTTTTGTAGAAACTCAATCTCCGATTCGCCGGCAAAACGAGCCTGTTCGTCGAGCATGGCGCGGTCGACGACAAAGTCGGCGAGCTGTCCGTCCGAGGTGCGGGAAAGAATCTCCCTCGCTTCGTCGGCCGCCGCTCCGAAAACGCCCGCAAGCGCTCCCGCCTTGCCGCTGCCAAGCCGTTCCGTCAGCTCGGCGACGGAATACATTCCGCCTTCAAGCAGGAGCGGCGCAGCGTCCGCGCCGATACACTGGCTTTTCAGAATGGTCTTGATGTTGTGACAATCTGTCTTGACGCGGAAAAAGTCTGTCAGCGCGCGGGATTCGCTGATTCTCTCCGCGAAATCATATAGCTCCGCCCTGGCTCTATGCATCAGGCGCGCGAACAGATACATCCCTTCCACACCTGTCCTCGCAGTGTCGATACCGGACAGATCATACCCGCATTCACCGACGACACGGTAAGCGTCCGCCGCAGACTGCGCCTCGATCATCCGCGTCCGGCGCTCCGCGTTCAGAAGGCTGTTCTCCATCGCGCGAATACGGCCGGAAGCATACAGGTAATGGAGCATATTTGTTTTTTTGGGCGTTTTTTTCATGAAAACAACACCTTTACGACCTCGTCAGACAACTCTGTACGCGTCTGTGCGATGACGGAGGCCATCGAGCAGTCCGTCTCGATGTTGCCGCTTTTGAGGATAAAACCGCCGTCCATCTCACGGCATTCTTCCGCCAGGCGAAGCGAAGCCGTTTTTCCGGCCGCGGCCAGCGCCTCGTTAAAGCGCGCGACCGCCTCCGCGCCGAGCTCGGCGCGGTCACGGCTGTTAAAAAGCACCAGCTCGTCGCCCGCGCAGCCGGCGGCGGCGAGACTTTTGAGGAAAAAGGCGAGCTTTTCGTCTTTGCTTAAATTCACCAGCCTGTTGCGGGCGCGCTCAAACGCCGCGTTCAGCATCATATGCTTCGCGGCCAGCAGCTTTTTGGAACGCTCCAAAGAGTCGCCGCCCTCGGCGCGCAGTGTTTCCGCCGCCGCCTCGGCGTTTGCACGTTCCAGGATTTGCCGCGCGGCAGCCTCGCCCCGGCTCCGGTATTCGCCGAGCACGGTCTCCGCCTGCGCTTTCGCCTCGGCAAGCTTTTCCTCGCAGGCTCTGTTCGCCTTGGCGTCGATCTTTTCAATTAACGCGTCGATACCGTTCATATGCTCCTCATTTCCTCCACTGCGGGTCCCCCGCTCAGTTCAGCGTTCAGATACGTGAAAAAAATCAACCGACCTGGATACCCGAAACGAGCAGGAAGGAAATCAGCAGCGCGAAAACGGCATAGGTTTCGACGAGACCGGCAAAAATCATACCTTTTGTGGATTCTTCCGGACGCTTCGCGACAATCTGCATGGAAGCGGCCGCAACCTTAGCCTGCGAAATCGCCGAATGATATCCTACAAACGCCATGGGGATCGCCGCGAAAAACAGCGCCGTTCCCTGTCCGATGGTGATCGCTTCAAAAGCGACGTCGCCGCCGAAAATACCGACCTTCATCATAATCAGGAAGGCGATAATCAGGCCGTAAATGCCCTGTGTGCCCGGGAGCGCCTGCAAAATCAGCGTACGGACGAATTTTGACGGATCCTCCGAGACGATTCCCGCCGCCATTTCGCCGACCATACCGACGCCGCGCGCCGAGCCGATGCCGGCCATGATCAGCGCCAGACCCGCGCCGAACAGCGCGATGTTTCCACCCTGGAAAATGAGTTTCAAGAGATCTACCAATTCTGCCATGATCTTAGTCCTCCTTGATGATGTCGACATATTTTGTCGTGACGGCAAGCGGCTTGAACATTCTGCCGCCTCCCTCATAGAACCGCCCGAAGTATTCGATATATTGCAGCCTGCTTGTATGAACATAGGTGCCGAGCAGGTTGAGGGCCAGATTAAAGACATGCCCGATTACAAAAACGACGACGAACAAAATCGTCCCGCTGACGCTGAAACCTTTCAGCGAGCCCATCGTGTTGACGACGTTGGCGACGACCGCCGTAGACAGGCAGAGCGCCAGCAGCCGCGAGTAGGAAAGAATATCGGAGAAAAAGCCGGTGATATTATACAGCGCCATAAAACCGCCCGATATCTTGGCCAGCCCCTTTTTCTCCAAAGAACCGCCGTACATCACCATCAGCGCGCCGGCGGCCGCCACATACATGCCGACGGGCGAATCCACCAGGAAGATCAGGCCGATTCCGGCAAACAGGACATACCATGAAAAAATCCCAAACACCGCGCCCTGCCAGTCGCCGCGCTTCAAGCGGCGCAGCGCGTCGAGGAACATCGCCGTCATCACCTGTACGCCGCCGAAAATATACGAGAGAATCATCATTTTCAGCGGCTCGTTGATCGGGTCGATCAAGGCGGGCGGCGTTATCTCTTTGCCGAACAGCCCGCCGGTGATAACCGGAACGGCGTTTCCGAACCAGCTGCCGAACACCGCGCCCCATAAAAGCGTCGAGATGCCGCCGAAAAAGAAGATCGTCAGCATTCTGCGCATCGAGCCGGACGGTTTGGTCTTGACCAGCATGAACAGGCATCCGAGCGCGAGAAGAATCCCGTACGCCGCGTCCGACAGCATGATGCCGAAGGCAAGGAAATAGAACAGCGCCATCGTGGGATTCGGGTCGATATAGGACCGGTAAGCCGGCATCCCGTACATCTGCGTGATCTCGCCGAAAGGCTCGACGAGCCTGCCGTTGTCGAGCCGAACCGGCACGTCGTCTTCTTCCTCAGGTTCTTCAACCGAATACGACGCCTCGCAGCGCTCCATCAGCGCCACGACGTCCTTTTCCGCTTTTTCAGGAAACCAGCCTTCCAGAATAAACGCGCTGCCCGTTTCCACGAGCCCCGCTCTGACCCGCTCCCGCTCCGCCCGATTCGTCAGCGCGTCGTAGGCTTGTTTCAGGAGCTGGGTCTTGTCCTGCATGGAACGGATTTGTTCGAGCACGGCGCCGCGCTCTTTTTCCAGCCGGGCTTTGGCGGCGGCGAGCTGCGCAAGCTTCTCCGCAACCGTTCCTGTAAAGCCTTTGAAGCTCTGCTCCGCAAAAGAATATTGGCGCAGGAGCCGCAGGGCCTCGCCGTCCTCGTCTCTGTCGGTCAAAACCGCGACATAGATCGCCGTTTTATCCCGCGATACCTCCCAAAGCTCCGTACAAGGCGCGGTCTCCTGAAAAGCCGCGCGGAGCTGCTCCAATTTCAGGTAAGCCGGCAGCGTCCCGCAGCGGTAGGCAAACGAGCTGCCTCCTGTAAACTCCATCGGCGTTTTCAGCTCCGACCACGGGGCGAGCAGCTCTTCGTCGGAGGCGAGCGTTCGCAGCTCGCTCTTGTTCCGGTCAAGCTGATCGGAGCAGGTAATCAGCGTTTCGGCGGCGGCCACGGCGCGCTCCTCCGCGCTTTCGTCAAACAGCGCGAACTCATGCACCGCGGGCTTGGGCGCAAACATCCCCGTTTTAACCGGCGCATAGCGGTCGAGCAACCCGCAGGCGGCCGCGATCTTGTCGCGGCGCGCCAGAATCCGGTCGGCCTCGCCCGCATCCAGACGGATCAGCCCCTGCTCAAACAGCTCGGCATAGCCCGCCGACTGCCTATTCAGCTCCTCAACCTCGACGCAGCCGATCCGCATCATTTCGGAAATAATATAAGCGCGGCTGTCAACTGGCGCCGCGAGCGTGAGCTTTTTCATCGCAGCGATTGCCATCTCAGCCGTTCACAATCCTTTCACAGATCAGCGCCGCAGCCGCATCCAGCCTCGGCGCCGCATCATTTTTTACGGATACGCAGTCGCGCGCCGCCGCGTCGGCCGCAATCTCCGAGGTTTTCCGGATTTCTTCGGCGGCGCGGAGCCTGATTTGTTCCGCCTGTTCCTCCGCGTCGCGCACGAGCCGGTCATAGAGCTTCTGCCCCTCCGCCTCCGCCTGTTCCAAAATGCGCGCCGCCTCCGCCGCCGCTTCGCCGCGCCGTTCGTCGGCTTTTTTTTCCGCGTCTAAAATCTTTTGGATATCTTCGACCGCCATCCTGCGCACAACCTCTTTTCCTGTGTCCGAAAAACGTCTGTCTACAAACTTTTTCCAGATAACATTCTTGGTTATTTTATCAAATCCCTTTCTCTTTGTCAAGCCATTTTCTCGTCTTTCAGGGAGAATCTCCCGCCTATGCATACAGCCCGATCAACGCGCACGCCGGACCGTCTGTATTCTGAACGCAATGAACGAAAAACCCGATGCCGCCGTCAGCGCCTGTATGGCTCCTCCGGGTATGTTTTTCGCCGGATTTCAGAAAAAGATCAGGCTTTAAAGACTTCGGCCGTTCCGCATATTCGCCTGCCGCGGTCCTTTGATTACGCTTGTCTTTGCCTGAAAAATATGGTATGATATACCAAAACGTTGCGGAGGTTCTCTTATGCAGATGAAGATACTGGAAAAAGGCCATATCTATCCGATCGAATCGGCGCCCGTGCCGTCGTGCCATGCGTCGACGATCGTCAAGCTCTCGGACGGCAGGCTCGCCGCAGCTTGGTTTGCCGGTACCAACGAGTCGGATCCCGACGTGTGCATCTGGTTTTCCGTCAAGGGAGACGACGGTTGGAGCGCGCCGGTGCGCGTGACGCCCGACAACAACGTCGCGCACTGGAATCCGGCGCTGTTCGTCGACAGCGCGACGGAGACGCTCTGGCTTTTTTATAAAGAAGGCCTGTCGCCGAGGAGCTGGTACACCATGATCGTCAAGTCGGCGGACTGCGGACAGACGTGGAGCGAGCCGGAGCGGCTCGTCGCCGGCGACGACACGGCGCGCGGCCCGGTGAAGAACAAGCCGATCCGCCTCTCCGACGGAAGCTGGCTGGCGCCGTCCTCCGAAGAGGATGATCTTCGCCGCTGGATGCTTTTCCTCGACCGCTCGGAAGACGGCGGCCGGAGCTGGACCAAAACCGGATATGTGCCGATGCGCCTTGAAGGCTCGGATCGCGAATTCGCCTCGATCTCCGAGATGCCTGAGAAATCGGGCGGTCTGATTCAGCCGACGCTCTGGGAGGAAAAGGACCGGCCCGGACATGTGCATCTGCTGGCGCGTTCGAGCCTGGGGCGGATTTACCGCGCCGACAGCGCGGATTTCGGCCGCACATGGTCCTGCGCGTATCCGACCGAGCTGCCCAATAACAACAGCGGCATCGACGTCGTCCGCACCGATTGCGGCACATTAGCGCTGATCTATAACCCGGTCTCCGCAAACTGGGGTGACCGCACGCCGATTTCCCTGATCCTGTCGGATGACAACGGCGAGACATGGGGCGAGAGGCTCGACCTCGAAACGATCGACGGCGAATACTCTTACCCCGCTATCATCGCCGACGGCGACAAGCTGTATATGAGCTATACCTATCAGAGAAAAACCGTCGAGTTCGTCGCGGTTGAGCTCAGCCGATAACGAGCTCGGGAGCTGACGATATGTACTGTGAAAATCACTGCGAGATCTATGATCTCTCGCTCGCCCCGTCGGGACGGCAAAAAATCGAATGGGTCAAATCGTCCATGCCCGTGCTCGCGTCGATTCACGAGCGCTTCCTGCGCGAAAAGCCGCTTGTCGGATTGGACGTTTCGATCTCCATTCATTTGGAAGCGAAAACGGCGTATTTCGCGCATGTGCTCGCCGCAGCAGGTGCGGCCGTGCGCGTGACCGGCTGTAATCCGCTCTCCACGCAGGACGACGTGGCCGCGGCGCTGGCCGCCGACGGCTTCTGCGTCAACGCCTTTCACGGCGCGGCGGACGGCGATTACCGCCGTCACCTGGTACGGACGCTGGAAAACACGCCGCAGATCATCGTCGACGACGGCGGCGACCTTGTCGAAATCCTGCACGACGCGCGCCCCGACCTCGCCGGCCGCCTCATTGCCGGCTGTGAAGAGACGACCACCGGCGTTCACCGCCTCCGCGCCCGCTCCGCCGCCGGAAAGCTGCGGTTTCCGATGATCGCCGTCAACGACGCCGGCAGCAAGCACCTGTTCGATAACCGCTACGGCACGGGACAGAGCGTCTGGGACGCGATCATGCACACCACAAACCGGATGATCACCGGCAAAACCGTCGTCGTCGCGGGCTACGGCTTCTGCGGCCGCGGTATCGCCAAAAACGCGCGCGGCTTGGGCGCCTCCGTCATCGTGACCGAGGTCGCGCCGCACGCCGCGCTTGAAGCCGTGATGGACGGAAACCGCGTCATGACGATGCGCGAGGCCGCGCCACTCGGCGACATTTTCGTCACGGCGACAGGCTGCCGCGACGTCGTCACGCGCGAGCATTTTGAACGCATGAAAAACGACGTGCTGCTCTGCAACGCCGGGCATTTCGACGTCGAGGTCTCGGTGCGCGAGCTGCGTGAAATGGCGGACTCCGTCTTTGAGCGGCGCGCCAATATTACCGGCTACCGCCTGCCCGACGGCAGGGTGCTGAATGTGCTCGGCGAGGGCCGGCTCGTCAACCTCGCCGCCGGAAACGGGCATCCCGCAGAGATTATGGATATGAGCTTCGGCTTGCAGGCGCTCTGCGTCGAGTTCGCCGCCAGACACGGCGGCGGCCTGTCCGCCGGCGCGGTCATCGACGTGCCGCGCGAGCTGGATGAAGAAATCGCCCGTCTGAAACTGGCGTCGATGGGCGTTTCCATCGACGCGCTGACGGAAGCGCAGCGCTCCTACCTGAACGGCTGGACCGTCTGACCGGCCTTGCCGCTTTTCTGCCGGTCGGGTTCGCCGTCTCGCAGCAGCCGGCGAACCCGGCACAGACAACACCCGAAAGAAAGGACCGGGCATTTTCCCTATGACAACAGCCGTAAGAAAAAAGAAGCGGAAAAGGCTGCTGATTTTTCTGATTGTTCTGGCGATGCTCGCTGTCGCCGCTTTTTTCGCGCTCTGGCAGCGGCTGACCGTGTCGCGGTTCGAGCTGTCCTTTGCGGATCTGCCCGATGCGTTCGACGGGTTTCGGATCGTCCAGATTACCGACCTGCACTGCGAGCGCTTCGGCGAGGGACAGCGCGAACTGTGCGACAAAATCGCTTCGCTGGAACCGGATATCCTCGTGATCACCGGCGATATGCTTGACCAGGATCTGCTCGATCCGGAACCGACGCGCGAGCTGTGCGCGGCGTTTGCCGGAAAGATCCCCATGTACGCGGTGACCGGCAATCACGACCTCTGGGTGGCGCGCTCGGAATTCCGAAAGCTTCTGGACATTTACGAGGAGTATGGCGTCACGCTTCTGCGCGGCGGCGCGGCGGAAATCACGCGCGGCGGCGAAACGATTTACCTTCACGGCGAAGACGATCCCGCCCATTGGGGCAGCGACACCGTGGGCTATCTGACCGAGAACCCGATCTCCGTCACGCCGGTTGAAAACGCTTTCAACATCCTTCTCTATCACCGGGCAAACGCCTTTCCCGCGCTCTCCTCTCTCGGCTTTGACCTCGTGATCGCCGGACACATGCACGGCGGACAGGTTCGGCTTCCCTTTGTCGGCGGTCTGGTTTCGCCGACGCGCGAATATTTCCCCGATTACACGGCGGGATTGTATACGGAAAACGGAACGCAGATGATCGTCGGCCGCGGGCTCGGCAACGCCGTTTCCGTGCCGCGCGTCTTTAACCCGCCGGAGCTGGTGCTGATCACGCTGAACCGGAGTTAAAACTTTAAGCCCATGCAGCGCGGCGTTTTCGGACGCCGCGTTGACGGATTACGACGTGCCGCCCTCTTCGCGATTGGACGGCGAAAGGAGAACCGATTTATGAATGAGCTCTTTAACCTGAGACCCTATCTCGACGGACAGTACGAGGCCGCGCCGCGCGCACTGGCGCTTTCGCCCGACGGCGACCTGCCGTCGGCGCAGGCCAAGCTTCGCCAGGCGTTTTCAGAGGTTCTGAATCTGCGCCTTTACGGCCCTCGCGGCGCGGTCGCGGCCACGGTTCTGGAAACTGCCGACTGCGGCGGCTACACGCGCACGAAGCTGGCGCTGACGATCGCGCCGTCCCTCACCGTGCCGCTCTATATCCTCCGCCCCGCTGCTTCTGCGGGCAAGCTCCCCGTCGTGCTCGCGCTCAACGGCCACGGCCGCGGCGTCTGCGACATTTTGGGCATCGACGACGTGTTCGGCCGTCCGGAGGGGCGGGATTATCAAAAACAGTTCGCCGTCGAGCTGGTGAAGCGCGGCATGCTCGTCGCCGCCCCGGAGATCATCGGCTTTGGCGAATCGCGGATCTATGACCACATCAACGGAGAGGGCTACGGCGGCGACTGTTCTCCGCTCGCCGGGCAGACGCTTCTGACCGGCGGCAGCATCGGCGGCCTCCGCGTCTACGAAATGCAGCGCGTACTCGATTATGTCGTCTCGCTGCCGGAATTTGACGGCAAAAACCTCGGCTGTATCGGCATCTCCGGCGGCGGCACGGTCACGACAAACCTCGCCGCCGTCGATCTGCGGGTGACGGCCGCCGTCGTCAGCGGGTATGCCAATTTTTACAAAACCAGCATCTGCGCGGTCTCTCACTGTATCGACAACTATCTCCCGTCGATTCTGCGCTACGCCGAGATGCCTGATCTCCTCGGGCTCATCGCGCCGCGGCCGCTGATGATCTCCTCCGGTTCGGAGGACCGCATCTTTCCGGTTGCGGCGACGCGGCGCGCCGTTGAAAAGCTCTCCGCGCTCTACGCGGCCCTCGGCTGTCCCGAAAATCTCGAAACCGATTATTTTGAAGGCGGCCATATGATTTCCGGGCCGGTGCTGTTCGACTTTTTCTCAAAAAGATTCGGGCTGTAAAGTGGGCGAACCGGCCTATACCGTCGTGCGCTCGCGGAGAAAGACGGCCGCTCTCAGCATCGACCGTTCAGGCGCGCTGACCGTGCGCGCGCCTGAGCGCGCCGACAGCGCCTGGATTGACGCGCTGGTGCGCCGTCACGCGGACTGGATTGAGAAGAAGCAGGCGCTGATCGCCGCCGAAAACGCCGCTTTTCCGCCGTTTACGTTCCGCGAGGGCGCGCCGCTTCCCTATCTCGGCCAGACGCTCGCGCTGACTTTTGCAGACTGCCCCGCCGTCGCCGTCCGCTGCGGCGCGCTGCTCTTGCCGCTCGGAAGCGTTCCGGAGGAACTGATCGCTTGGCTGCGCGGACAGGCGCAGACACTGCTGGCGGAGCGGACGGCGTCTTTCGCAGAGGTCATGGGCGTTTCCTTTCAAAGCGTATCGGTGACGGGGGCGCGAACCCGCTGGGGGTCGTGCTCCGCTGCCGACCGGCTGAGCTTTACATGGCGGCTGATCTTTTGCGAGCCGGCGGCGATTGACTATGTCGTCGTTCACGAGCTGGCTCATATTGAGCACAAAAATCACGGCGCCGCGTTTTGGGCGCGGGTGCAAGGCGTTCTCCCCGGCTTTGCGGAACAGCGCGACTGGCTCAAACGGCACGGGCGGCTGCTGCAAATTCTGTAAGCAGGGCGGCTTTTCCTCCCATATCGGCCCCGTTTTCAAAGCCGGCGCAAATCGTTCACCCCGTCGAAAGTCTTCGCAGCCGCATGCAGCGGTTCCGGCGAAGAGGTTCGACGGGGTGAACTTTATTTTGCATCATATAGAACCGGCTGCAAACGCTCTGTCTGCCATGTCGCGCCCATTGTCTGACCGGTGACCTCGGCGCCGGCCATATCGACAGTCTGTATGTGGCTGCATTTACCCGCATATTGCAGCAGACTCGTATCCAGCGGCGTATCCGCCTCGGAGCTGCAAAGCAAAAATTCTGATCGGTCGATCATCCATTTATAGGTCCCCAAAACCTTTGAACGCAGGACTTTGCTCCTGACCCCTGAACAGAAAATTTGATCGTATATGCCCTGATAGACCGATTCATACTTACAGAGACTCACCTCATCGTGTAAAATCAACGTCAGTTCAATGTCGCGGCAGACGGCCCTGAGCCGGCGGACCGCTCGAACGGCGGGCGAGTCGACGCCGAGCTGTTCGACCCAGAAGGCAGTGACGCCGCGGCGGCGAATCAAAAATTCCAGCGTTTGATCCAGCAGCAGCTCATGGGCGGGCGACTGATCCAGCCAATATTTCCGAATACAGGCGATGGTGCAATGCCGTTTGCCGCCGGCCGATGCGCTTTCCGGATTTTCCAGCCGCAGCGAAGCGCTGCGCGGCTGAAACCGTATGTCCTCCAAATGCACAACCCGCTTGGCGCGGCGCTCCCCCTCATATTCGTTGAGCCACGCCGTCCTCCCGGGATCGCCCTCTATACAGGTAATCATCACATCGGCTTGTTCCATCCGGTAGCGCAGCGCCGAAGCGCCGCCGTTTTCCGCGCCGGGAAGCGTATACGGGTTGACGATTTTGTCATAGAAGAGAGACTGCACGGCGCGGTCGCGGTCACTGTCCGGCGCGTCGGCGACCAGATAAAGCGCGACGCTTTTGGCGCGGCAGCGTTTTCTCATCAGCTGCACCTCTTCGGCGCAAATCACATCAAACGGATCCTTGTCCCCGACCAGAAAAATCACCGAATCATCGCTGCGAATCACCTGCCGAATCGCCGACGCTACTTTGAAGCGCATCGCTGAACCGTCGGCCGCGTTTCCCAGAAAAGCGCACGTCGTCATTCTCCGCTTCCCCACTTCCCCTTTATTTACCCTTATACGGGTAATGCCATTATATCAAGAGCTGCAAAAGATGTCAACCCGTGCGCGGGTATAGGTAGCGTTATTCTTTGTTATTATATATAAAGTAACCGGTTTACGGGTATATGATAACGAGGATTGCATATGAAATATTACGAAGTGATCGTGCTGCGGATTCGGCAGCTTTGCAAGCAGCGCGGCTTTTCGATCAACAGGCTGGCCACCATGAGCGGCGTCAGTCAGTCTACGATTGACAATCTCGTCAGAGGAATTACCAAAAATCCGAAGATCATAACGCTGCATAAGCTCGCCATCGCTTTCAATATGACGCCGGCTGAATTTCTCAACTATCCCGCTCTCAACGATTTTTCCTTTGAGGACGAAGACGACGACGGCGACGGCGAAAACAGCTGAATCGCCAGACGAAGCGCCGTTGATACGGCCGCGCGCTTTTGCCGCGCGGACCGGCGGGGATTCGGCTCGCTGCCACGGCTGCGCCCGTCCCGGCTGCGCGAATCCGTGCGCTTTGCTCAAAGCAGAAACGACGGATTCGGAAAATATCGACCCATATTGTATTCAAAAGGCGCCGTTCGATGACCGAACGGCGCCTTTTAACACCCGTTTTGATTTATTCAAGCTCGCAGTCAATCGCAACGCTTCCGGAGCGAACGCGATGCATATAGGGCTTGACGATCTCGCAGTGATAAGGGTCTTTCTGGTACGCGTCAAGCGCCGCGCGGTTGTCCAGCAGCACTTCGAGAATCACATCGTAGGAGCGCTCGGAATGTAAAAAATCAATGCCGACAAAAAGATCCCGGATCAGCGGAACGTTTCCCTTCATGCTCATAAGGATTTTTTGCGCCGCGCGGCACGACTCCTCCGAGGAATCCTTTAACTGAAAACAGACTACATGCTTAATCATGCTCTTCTTCCTTTCCTGCGGGCAGCGGCTATTGCGCCGCTTCCGCGTTCATGTTGATATAGGTCGTCAGGCGTTTGTAAATTTTCGCATCCACGTCCATCGCCCGGTAATATGCGGAATCCATTTTGTCCGTATCGCTGTCGTTGAGCTCGGACATGAGAAACTGCGTGGCTCCCCGCAGCTGCTTGGCGGCGGCAAAGGCGCTCTCCGCCAGACGGGCGGCCGCCTCGGCGGATAAATCGGAGCCGCCGTTTTGCAGGCTGGCGGCGGCATAATCGCGCACGGTCTGAATCGTATCTTTGCGCAGCCCGTCGTACAGCTCGTGAATCCTGCCGCCCAGGTCGCAGCGTTCCAGCTCCCCCGCGGCGAACAGCAGCGCCGCCGCGTCGGGGAGCGCCTTGTCTCCATCCGTATCCGCGCCGCCGTCTGCGGTCAGCGCCGACAGCTCGCTCATCACCGTTTCGGTCAGGTCGTTGATTCTGAAAATATCCTTGCGGATCTCGTTGCCGTACACTCGTTTCATCACCGTGTTCTGCATAAAGAACATCACGCATAAAACGCCCGCCGTCATGGCAAACAGGCAGATCACGATCACGGCGGGGCTAAGCTTCTTCCTCATCATTTCCTCCGATTTTGATAGTTTTCTCGTTCGGCTTTTCGGCGGACTGTCCGCCATCCTTCTGGCGCGCAGACGGCCGGAAGGACGAAAGCGGGTTCGACTCGGCTGCCTTTCGCAGAATATCGCTGTTCACATGCGTATAAATCTGCGTCGTATTGAGCTGCTCGTGTCCGAGAATCTCTTTAAGCGCCAGCACGTCGACGCCGTTTTGATACATCAGCGTCGCCGCCGTATGCCGGAGCTTGTGGGCGGAATATTTGTGGGTGTTAAGACCCGCCTGCCCGACATATTTTTTGACCAGCCACTTGACCGTCATCGCGCTGATGCGCGTTTTGCGGCGCGTCACAAACAGAGCCCGCTCAGCCGGCGCCGCGTGCTTTGCGCGTTCCGGCAGGTAGGCTTCAACGGCAGCGCGGCAGGCGTCGTTCAGATAGACCGTTCTCTGCTTATTCCCCTTGCCGGTGACGACCAGCGTGCCGTTGTCGCGGAGATCCTGCACGTTGATTCCGCACAGCTCGGAGACGCGGAGGCCGCAGTTGAGAAACAGCGTCAGAATGCAGAAGTCGCGCGCGGCGTTCTCCCCGTCGACGTTTGTCAGCAGAGCGACGCTCTCTTCCTCGGTCAGATGGCGCGGCAGAGCTTTTTTAATCTTCGCCGTCTCGAGCATGGCGGCCGGGTTGTCGTCGAGCAGCATTTCCTGCTTGGTCAGATATTTAAAAAACATCCGCAGGGAAACGGCCTTTCGCGCCCGCGCGGCGCTGCCGATGCCTGTCTTTTCGCCGTGATGGTTTTCCGTCGTCCGTTCGCGTGAAAGATAGCTCATATAGTCGTAGAGATCCATCAGCGTGACGGTTTTCAAAAGCGCCGCGCCGACGTCGCGGATGTCGATCTCTGCCAGCTCCGTTTCCGGTGGGACAAGTCCCCGCTGCCGCTTGAGGTAACGGAGAAAAAGCCGCAGATCAAGATAGTATTCCTCCGCTGTCCGCGGCGATTTCCCTTGAATCGTCTCAACATAGGTCAAAAACCGCCGCAGGACGTCCGGCGCGTCCGCAAAGCTTCTGCTCACTCCCGCCGTCTCTCCCGTCTGTCCCGCATTTGCGCGTTCATTGCTCCGTCTCCGTTCAGCGCGCCAGCTCGCCGAACGCGTCCGGCGCGTTCAGATACGGCTTCATAACGAAACCGAAGCGGATCTCTCGCGCGGCCAGTCCGTCGCGCTCCGGCTCCATCGCGGTGATCAGTCCGTTTTCGCTGATGCCGGTGATGCGGTAATCCAGGCGCACCACCGTCTCATCGAGCGGAACCAGCTCAAAATCGTGCTTGGTTTCATAGAGCTGCCGCGAGGTATAGCGCGAAATCTGGAAGCACAGCTCGGAATCCGGAAGAGGCGCGACAAAAAGCCCCTGCCCTTCCGCATTTTCAACCTGCGCCCACAGCGTCCCGTAATGAGAGCCGTTTTCCTGCGGACGGATATAGTGTTCAAAATTGTCGTCGGCCGTCGTCTCGTACAGCGCGACCTTTGTGGAGCGGTGCCGGTCGGCATACGCTTCAAACGGCCCGTGACCGTAATAGCGAGCCTTGTCCAGTTCTTTGGGCAGACGCAGCTCCACGCCGATCAGCGGCAGGCGCGGGATGATCTCTTTCAGCCGGCCGGCAAAGCGCAGTTCGACCGCGCCGTCCGGACAGAAGGTATAGCGGCATTCGCCCGTCAGCGCCGGCAGCGAAGAGGCGGCGCCGAGCGCGAGCTTCACCGTGACTTCATACGCGCCGTCTGCGCGCTTGGTCAGCTCCGCGGCATAGGTTTTCTGCGCAGTTTTGTCTAAGAAAAGCTTCATCCACAGCCCCGCGCTCGTCCCGTTGTAGGTAGGCGCGTGCCAGAGCGAAAACGCGGCGGGCGCGCGGAGCAGCTCCAGGCCGCCGCAGCAGATCTGCGCAAGCCGGCCGCGGCTTTTGTCAAAGACATATTCTGCGTCCGCCGCCTTGAAACGGAAGATTCCGCCGCTGTCCTCCGCGCGGACTTCACCCTTTTTCTCCACCAAAGCGGGCAGGCAGGCGGCTTTTAGCTCGAACTGCTCAAAGCCCGTCTCAAAGCCGCATTCCGCCCACGGCGTTTCCCCGTTCTGTACAAACGACAGCGTCAGGAAAGCGTGTCCGCTGATCTCTTCCGGCGCGAACAGCTCATAGCGGCGTTCGCCCTGGGGCTCGATTTTCATTCGCTCAATCCGGCCCTGCCGGCGGACTTTCCCGTCGCATTCGAGCTTCCACACCATATCAAAATCGCCGAGGTCTTTGAAATAGCGGCGGCTTTTGACAGTGACCGCGCCGTTTTCATAGACGGCGGCCGCCTGCCG
>ERZ772860.793-NODE-793-length-25361-cov-13.595827_pt1 | contig 25361 bp, 20 predicted proteins | sample MGYA00511342_ERZ772860 | MGnify/ENA primary metagenome ERZ772860 (study PRJEB29015, sample SAMEA2737665) | human gut metagenome | biome: human gut; feature: human-associated habitat; material: faeces | place: China | collected 2012 ... | reverse complement strand
AGACAAAACGGGAGTCAAAATGAAAACGGTTTCGTATTGATTCATACTACTTTAATTAATTAAAATGTTATTATTAAATTTCTTGCTTTTCGCTAAAAAGGTATTCAAAACACCTATTTTCGCAAATTGCGGTGCAAAATTACGACTTTTTCTTGAATTAACCAAATATTTTTTGTACTTTTGCACTATAAACACCTCTCTTTTATAGTATTTTACCATTTTTAGGGAGAAAATGTGGCTTTCATCTATATAATCTATCCTATTTTATATAATATCAGCCATATAATTACTGCATTTTAAAATTTTTCAAGTCATGAAGAAATTCGGTTCTAAAATTTCAAAAAAGAAAATCCAATCATCACTCCAGGCACTTCCTTCTATGGGAATAGCCTTCGTGGTTTTGGGCATCTTGGTTTTCGCTTCTACGTTTGTTTTCAGCATCAGAAGCAACGCATTGCTGCTCACTGGTCTTTTCCTCGTCATAGCAGGATGCCTCGGTTATGTTTATTCATTAAAAAAAGGATAGATGCAGTTTTAGAGCATCTATCCTTTTATCTTTCAACCAACTAATGTTCTATTAAGCATTATTCCTGTTCTGGAGCAATCAACTTATATCCCTTACCGTGGATATTGATAATCTCGATCTGTGGATCATCCTTCAAATGCTTACGCAACTTAGTGATATAAACATCCATAGAACGTGCATTGAAATAGTTATCATCAATCCAGATCGTCTTCAATGCGAAATCACGCTGAAGTATCTCATTCGTATGAGAGCAAAGCAATGCAAGAAGTTCATTCTCCTTGGTTGTCAACTTAGTCTGCTTGTCGCGGATTGACAAGAGCTGCTTCTGAGTATCGAATGTAAACTCACCGATATGATACAATGTTGATTCCTTATTTTTCTTACCACGAACACGGCGAAGAATGGCCTCTACACGGAACACAAGTTCTTCCATAGAGAAAGGCTTAGTGATGTAATCATCAGCACCCAACTTGAAACCTTCCAAGATATCCTCTTTCAATGTCTTTGCAGTCAAGAAGATAATTGGAATCTCTGCATTAGCCTGACGAATATCCTGTGCCAAGGTAAAACCATCCTTCTTTGGCATCATCACGTCAAGGACTGCTATATCAAATTTGGTCTTTGAGAACTCCTTATAACCAGCTTCACCATCAGGGCAAAGTACAGTATCGTAATCCTTAGCCTCCAAGTACTCGCGAAGCAACATACCCAAATTCTCGTCGTCTTCACAGAGAAGAACCTTTATTTTCTCTTCCATATTCTTTATCTTTTAATTGTTAGTATTCTTAATTTATTATCTATTTTCTAATCATGAATGACTGGCAACTTAATGGTAAACTTCGTTCCCTTACCAAATTCACTTTCCACCTTAATTTCACCATCATGCAAATCAACGACTTTCTTGACATAAGCAAGTCCGAGACCGAAGCCTTTCACATCATGCACATTTCCTGTATGAACGCGATAGAACTTATCAAATATCTTCTTCAAGTTCTCTTTCTTCATTCCCATACCCGTATCTTTGATTGAGAGATAGAGGAATTTGTCATCATTCCAGGTTTTCATTGTGATATTCAAAGCCTCATCTGTTTTCCTGTATTTAACTGCATTGTCCATCAAATTGAATATTACATTCTGGAAATGAACCTCATCCACATAGATAGCCGAATCAATAGCTTCAATATCCGTATAGACCTTTCCACCTGTATGCTCTACTCTGAGTGTAAAGGAGTTGGCAATATTCTCCACCATCTCATTAAGATCTAACTCCTTCTTCTTGAACACAGCCTTCTTGCGATCAAACATGCTCATCTGAAGCACTTTCTCCACCAGGAATCTCAAGCGCTTGGACTCATCATTGATAACATTTCCCAAATGCTTCATCATCTGTTCACTCTTATTCACAGAATTATCATTGAGCATCTGAGCCGCCAGACTGATACTGGCAATAGGAGTTTTCAGCTCGTGGGTCATATTATTGATGAAATCATTCTTTATCTCCGTATATCGCTTCTGACGGAAAATGACTACTATCGTGAAGATAAATGTAATAAGCAAGACCAAAGTGAAAATGACACTTGGAATCATGAATCTCACACTGGAGAAGATATAGCTGTTCATATCCGGGAAATGAATCTTAACCACACCCATCTTCGATTGCGGATCATTACGGAAAAGCAATTGAGAATAACTATATTCCTCACCTTCCTCCGTATAGTCAGGACACCTGTAAACTTCACGACCATCCTGAGTAGTTACCGTAAAATGATAAGGAATATCAATGCCATTATTCATCATTTCAGCCTTCAAGTCCTGATCCAACTGCTTGAAGTTGATTCGCTCCTTCAAAGGTTTATCTGATGCCGAGTAAAGGATTGAATAAACCACCTCATCCAACAAGGCTTTCTGATAGACATATCTATTCTTGACGATTTCCTGCAAAGATTTCTGCGTCTCATCAATGGAGTTTTTGTCACTCCTCAATATCATCGCCTTTGGCATATTACCAGGATTGGTGGCTATGGTCTTCAACTCGAACGAAGAATAGATTGTACCATCCTTTCCTACTACCGAATACTGATGAGAATGCTGAATGGTTCCATCAGGCGCTCCACTACGAGTTCCTACAGAATCTTTCTTGTTGGCTCTACGCTCCGTCTCATTGACGTCTTTTTCCAAATAGCGCAAAGTCTCATTAAGCTCCAGATTTCTTGAAGCTTGATATAAGGCTCTGTTGACAGACTCGTCAAACTGTTCCTTTTTCATATTCACCATTTCCTGAATATAGCTCAACTGCAGAAACAGCAAAGCAAGGAACGAAAAGCCCATAATGATTGCGATAGTCCAAATTGTTCTTTTCTTCATGGCGGCAAAGATATGAAATTTCTTAATTAGTTAACACTTTTACGTTAATAAAATCACAAGTTTTCAGCGATATTAACATTTTTAGATATTTATAATTAAATATAAGCAACTATATACATATAAAAGCAACAAAAAAGAGGCGAACGAAATACGCCCACCTCTTTCTCCATACTTATATCATTGTTACTCTGCTTCTTTAGCCAATTCCTCCTCATGATCAGCAATCAGCTTGCTCTGGATATCATTAGGAACAAGTTCGTAACTTGCAAACTTGGTAGTAAAGGAAGCTCGACCACCGGTCAAGGAACTGAGAGAAATCGAATAGTTGGAGAGTTCCTTCAAAGGAATCTTAGCACTCAACTTCTGATAACCAGCCTCACTGTCCATACCCATAATAAGAGCGCGACGGCCTTGCAAGTCGCTCATCACATCACCCATGAAGTCTGCAGGCACATAAACTTCCAAGTCGTAGATTGGTTCCAGAATCTTAGGACCTGCCTGCTTGAATGCATCACTGAATGCACGTCGAGCAGCCAACATAAATGAAAGTTCATTGCTATCTACCGGGTGCATCTTACCATCGTAAACGATAACTCGTACATCACGCGCATAACTACCTGTCAACGGACCATGCTCCATACAATCCATGATACCCTTCAAGATGGCTGGCATGAAACGTGCATCAATAGCACCACCGACCACAGAGTTGAGGAAAACCAACTTTCCACCCCACTCTAAGTCAACTTCCTCACGGCTCTTGATATTCATCTTGAACTCCTGACCATTGAAAGTGAATGAGGTTGGATCAGGCATACCTTCTGCATAAGGCTCCACAATGAGGTGAACCTCACCGAACTGACCAGCACCACCACTCTGCTTTTTATGACGATATTCAGCACGGGCTTTTTTGGTAATAGTCTCACGATATGGAATACGAGGTTCCTCAAAGACAACATTGAGTTTCTCATTATTTTCCAAACGCCATTTCAAAGTACGAAGATGGAATTCACCCTGTCCGCGAACAATAACCTGACGCAATTCCTTGCTCTGCTCAACAATCCAAGTTGGATCCTCCTGACGCATCTTCAAGAGAGCAGCCATCAGTTTTTCTGTATCCTGAGCATTAACAGCCTTGATAGCACGGGAATATTTAGGATTAGGATATTTGATAAAGTCAAATCGCCATTCAGTATCCTTGCCATTCAGTGTATTACCGGTCTTCACATCTTTCAATTTCACTGTACAACCTATATCGCCGGCATTCAGCTGTTCTACAGCTACACGATTTGCACCAGCACAGGCATAGATCTGTCCAATGCGTTCCTTGCTGCCGCGATCAGCATTTGTCAAGTCATCACCCGTCTTCACGCAACCACTCATTACCTTAAAGTAACTTACTTCACCGATATGAGGTTCCATGCCCGTCTTGAAGAAATAAATACTTTCAGGACCATTAGAGTCAGGAGCAATCTCCTCACCGCGAGTGTTATGCAATTTAGGCATGTCATCAACAAAAGGAACAACATTACCCAAGAATTCCATCAAGCGGTGAACGCCCATAGACTTACCTGCACAAACACAGAAAACAGGGAAGATGCTACGAGTAACCAAACCCTTGCGGATACCTTCACGCATCTCATCTTCAGTCAAGCTCTCGCTTTCAAAGAATTTCTCCATCAAGCCCTCGTCATTTTCTGCAGCAGCTTCAACTAAAGTTTTATGCAATTCCAAAGCCTTATCCATCTCCTCTTCAGGAATATCCTCAATAATAGGAGCACCACCCTCTGGCTTCCAAGAATATTTTTTCATCAGAAGTACGTCAATGAGAGCATTAAAGCCAGAACCTGTCTCAATAGGATATTGAATCTGAACACACTTTGAACCATAGATTTCCTTCATCGTAGCGATGACATTATCGAAATCACACTTATCAGAATCCAACTGATTGACCAGGAAGATAACAGGCTTGCCCAACTTCTCTGTATAGCGGAAGTTGTTCTGAGTACCTACTTCAGGACCATACTGACCATTAATAAGGATAACAGCCTGATCGGTTACATTCATAGAAGTAATCGCACCGCCCACAAAGTCATCACTACCAGGACAATCAATGATATTAAGCTTCTTGTTGTTCCACTCAACATGAAAAACTGTAGGGAACACAGAATAGCCATATTCCAACTCAACTGGGAAGTAGTCGCTCACCGTATTCTTCGCTTCTACAGAGCCTCTACGCTTGATAACGCCTGCTTCAAACAACATACTCTCGGCAAGTGTAGTCTTGCCGCTACCCGCACTGCCCAACAGCGCAATGTTTTTAATCTCATTAGTCTTATAAACTCTCATGACGCTTATAGATTTTAAGGGTTATACATAATTGTTAGTGAGGAGAGGACACCAAGGCATCTTCTCCTGAATTCGTTTTCTAAGTTACCACTTTTTTCTGACCCTTGCAAAATTTTCGACCTAAAAATGCTCTATTTTTAAAACATATTAGTAATTTTGCACCTTATTAAATACTCTTTTCGTGCTTACACCTTATTATATAAGGAAACACAGAATGCAAATAAGAGGCATCGCGTCTAAACATAAAGACGATGATATCATAAATTTAAAATATAAAAATCATGGCAGGAATTTACATACATATCCCTTTTTGCGAAAGTCGATGCATTTACTGCGACTTTTACAGTACTACATCTCTCAAATGGAAAGATGATTATGTAGATGCTCTATGCAAAGAGATGAAACTGCGGCCAGCAATCCAGGCATTGGGCGACAACTACCCTATTGAAACCATCTATCTGGGCGGTGGCACACCAAGTCAACTGTCTAACGAACATTTGCTAAGGATTTTCACGATGCTAAAAGAGACGTATGGAGATTTGTTTACCAAGAACATGGAAATCACCATGGAATGTAATCCAGATGATGTTACACCCGACTATTGCAAGACTCTGGGGAAGCTACCAGTCAACAGAGTCAGCATGGGAGCACAGACGTTCTCCGACCAAAGACTTCAATTTCTTCGTAGGCGTCACAATACTGCTGAGGTTAAAGAAGCAGTATCTCTTCTGAGAAATACAGGAATAGAAAACATCAGTATCGACCTCATGTTTGGTTTTCCAAAAGAGAACATAGAAGATTGGAAATATGATATTCAACAGGCTTTACAACTAGGAGTAGAACACATATCTGCCTATAGTCTCATGTATGAAGAAGGAACTCCATTATACAAAATGCTGGAACAAGGAAAGATAGAAGAAATTGATGAAGAATTAAGCAGAAACATGTACGACACCTTGGTTGATATGCTTACTCTTTCAGGATATGAGCATTACGAAATCAGTAATTTTGCAAAACCAGGCTACCGCTCACGACACAACAGCAGCTATTGGAACGAAACTCCATACATAGGACTGGGCGCAGCAGCACATTCCTATCGTAGAGCGCAGAATCAATCTGGAAACATGGAAGTAACCAGAAGTTGGAATGTCAATAACATCCAACAATATATCAATAGCATCCATCAAGGAATCTTGCCTTCGGAAAAAGAAAACCTTGATCTTGCCACACGTTATAATGATTTGATAACGACTGCCTTAAGAACAAGTGATGGCATTGATCTGGAAAAGACAGAAAAGGAATTTGGAAAATGCTATCAGGAGAAATTGCTCGACGAAGCAAACGACAAAATAAAAAGAGGACTCATGAAAATGGACAAACAAAACAATCGTTTGTCATTGACAAGAGAAGGAATTTATATTTCAGACGACATTATGGGAGATTTCATGATTGTTTAACGACAATGTTAAGCAATCATGAAATCAATATTTTGAGTTTCTCGCAATTACGAAGAAAAACTATTCTCCAATTTTTATAAATTGTGAAACACAAGGAAGCTAATTATTCCAAGGTTCCAATGTATCTAATTTTCCTGTTTTCTTATAACGCTCATAATAATATTTCTTAATTTCTTCCAAAGCTTCAGCCTCGGTCTTTTTCTTGGAAATATATGGCTTTATCATCTGCATGAGAACAAATAACAAAACAACGACGACTAAAACTATTGCCCATGATAGAATTTCACTTGTAAATCTCAGTAATGGCTGCAGCAATATACCCACTCCAACAGGAAGGATAAAACAAACCCAATCTGCAGGAGAGTCCAAACGGCCGGCTTCCATATATTCTGAGCGCAGCTTCTCAGGTGCACTTAATATCAAATGCCGCTGATGTAAATTCCAATAGTCCTCAAATTCCTTATCCATACTTAAAAGATGTTCTTTATTTAAAAAGTTAAAACAAAATAGTGTGTAACAATATATATTCTTATATAATATGCAAAGTTAGTATAAATATTCAAAAAGTCCAAATATATCTTGATATCGCATACACAATTAAGTGTATTTAACTATAATAATAGCATTTTTATTGGAAATATATAAAAAACTATGATTTCATTGTTATTACATAGAAGTATATTCATGCAATTAACAACAATCCAATAAACTTATCCAAAAAGATGAATATGACAAAAACAGAAAAAACAAATACTATTTTTGCATATTATAAAAAATGCCTGAAGATAAAAATCTCCAGACATTTGATTCTATTACAAAAGTAGTATTAACATTCACGCTCAATAAGTTCAAGACACATACGGCTATTGTGATAAGGGCACTTCCAGAAGCCTGCCTTATCATCATCAAGATTCAGACTACCATCTTCAAGCACAGCCCAATGCCATTCTCATGGTCGGTTACACGGTCAATCCAATAATTGAGGATATTATTCTCCAGAATATCCTTCATTGTCAGTTTCAAATTTTCCTTAGAGGTATTCAGTTTTAATATCATTTTACTTCTTGATTGGGAACAACCAACTTAATACCATCAGCAAGAAGGCGATGACAGCAGGGAACAGAGAGAACAGAGACCATACCATGGTAAGCACAGAATCTGTCACAGACTTAGGGTCTATCATCGTATTACCCATCGCGTCAGTTATCATATTAGCTCCAGCCATACCCAACAATAATGCTATCAATGAACCAGAGATGGCTGTACCAAACTTTTGAGACATGGTACCAGATGAGAAGATAAGTCCGGTTGCAGATGTCCCGAAGTGTTCTGTATGATAATCAGCCACATCAGCATACATAGACCACATCAATGGTGAATAAATTCCAATTCCAATAGAAGTAAGCACAACCAAAGCTATCATAACCCAAATATAAGATGGATCCATTGGGATAAAGAAGAAAACAATGGAAAGTACCAAGCAAAGTGCTGCAGCCCAGAAAAATGCCATACGCTTAGAACCAACCAAGCGAGTAAACCAAGGAGACACTCCACCAAAAATCATACAGGTAACCTCACCAAATGCCATAAAAACGGTATAATTGATAATCAGCCCTTCTACAGTCACATTACCATGCAAGCAATAATCAAACATATAGCCGGCTACAGCATAGCGGAAACCATTAAAGAAATTGGTACATACAGCAATGGCCGTCATATACAACCAGGCTTTATTGTGCACCAAATCTACAAATTGATGGAAAGAGAACTTTTCTGCACGCTTAGGTTTCAGACGTTCTTTTGTCATAAGACCACAAGCCAAAGTCAGCACGGCTGCAACTACACCAAGAACAGCACCTATCACAGCATATTGATGCGCATCAGTACCACCCACCATCTTCTGCAGATATGGAAAAGAAAGCAATGTAATGAATCCCATTGCATAGGCTCCTACCATACGGAAAGAAGAAAATTGGTTGGTCTCATTGTCATCATCGGTCATTACACCCAACAAGGAGCCATAAGGAACATTCACCATGGTATATACTGCCATCATCAGGAGATACAAAGTATATGCATAGATTCTTTTACCCACAGGACCAAAATCGGGAGTATAGAGTAGCAGTGCAAAAATCAGTCCAAAAGGAATGGCTCCGAAGATAAGCCATGGACGATAAGTACCAAATCGAGACTGAGTACGATCTGCAAGACTACCCATCAATGGATCTGTCACAACATCAAACATTCGGGCAACAAGCATCAATACTGCAGCATCAGCAAATGAAAGTCCAAAAACATTAGTAAAAAACAAAGGGAAAGCAATAGACATTACCTTCCAAACTATACCACCAGCAGCAGCATCACCCAATGCGTATGCTATTTTTTCTTTTATACTTGCCATTAATTTTTATATGTTATTAAGTTATTTATAAAGTGTTAAGTATCATCATAAGATATAGGAGACCGAGTAAAAATGCAGGAATCTATGCTATAAGATGCAGGAATCCAAGCAAAAACACTTCACCACAAAAATAGGGACTCAAACGCAGAAATTCTTGCTTGCCCACGCAAAAATAAAAGCCCTATGCCATCAAGAAAATCAAGCGACTATTGAGTAATCAACTTTTTGGGGAATTAGACGAATGATAGCGAATCAAACCTTCCATAGGAGACCTCATGATTACTCCCATTTTCATTCCTGTTTCTTCCATTGCAGCCAAGATAAACTTCTGAAAATAGAAAGCAATACTGCCTACAAATCCTACAGCATTTTCTGCCAAGGAATAAGAACATAAAATATGAGAAACAAAATCACGAAACACCTGAACCAACATCTCTTTCAAAAGTTTATACTCCTCATCCGTTAATCCAACCTTAGCATCAGCCTTACCTTGAAGTAATTCACCGACAAACGTAGAGATGGAAGCCAGGAAACGATTAGCTAAAGGTTGTCGATAAACCCTATCAATAATACCAGCATAGTCCATACCAGCCCATGCAAAGAATCTTTCCTTCACCGCAGACATGACAGGTTCACGCAATATCAATCTGAGGAAATCCTTTCCAATTGCAGTACCACTACCCTCGTCACCTAGGATGTACCCCAACGGAGGAACTCCCCGAACAATATTGACTCCATCATAGAAACAACTGTTGGAACCCGTTCCCAAGATGACAGCCACACCTTGTTCTCTTCCCAATAAAGCACGGGCTGCACCCAGCATATCACTCTCCGCTATACAAGTTGCTCCAGGAAAAGAAGTATGAAGTAAAGCCTCCATCTTCGGTTTCATGGCATCAGTAATTCCGCTACCATAGAAAAAGACCATCAGCGGACCTGCCAATGCTTCACCTATTTTATTTAAAAGAGGAACTTTCACATCCTCATCCAAAATTCGGAGAATCTCATCCTCATGAAGATGATAAGGATTCAATCCCTGTGACTGGCATGTTATCAGAACACGACCATCAGTTTCCACCAAGTTCCAATCAGTTTTTGTACTGCCACTATCAGCTATCAAATACAACATACTTATATGATTAATTTGAATATTTCACTTACTACAATAATACGACAAGCACCCATATTCTAAATTCATCAGGCACTTTCTCAATGCAAAATTAAGAAAAGAAACAAATATTACCAAACAAAAGACGAAAAAGTTTATCGATTATTTTGCATTATCTCTGATTTTGAGTAACTTTGCACTCAAATATGAAATTTGTTATGAAAAAGAAAATTCTGTTTATCCTTTTATTGTTGGTTGTGTGTTTATTGCCAACTCATGCCGTGCTGAAGGAAGCTAACCTCGACACGACACTCTTCATGCTTCGTACTGAATTGACACAATACCACATAGACCTGGAAAAACAGAACAGAATGGCGAAGGCTCAGCAGCAAGCTGTCATCAAAGAGCTTATTCATATCATGATGCAAGCAGACCAGAACTCCATTATGCTCTATTCACAAAGAAATGGTTATATATTTGACTTGACCTATGCCTGCAACGAAGCTACCGAACAGTTCAGAAAATTTAAGTCTAAAGCAGCCCCATTCCGCAATATGATCAACCAAAATAATATTGAGGTGGCACGGTTTGACTCGCTCATCAACTATCTCTACGGCATGAACACCATATTCATGACCAAGGAAGCCCAAGTGAATCGCAATGTGGATCTGACCCTTGCTGTTAATATCAGGAGGCAACTGATAGAAAAACAACAGCAACTCAACGAATACATCAAGGCATACGATGTAACCGACAAAAAGCTGAAAGCTCTCAACGACTATGCCAATATCAGATATTCCGAAATACAAACCAGCATCTTCAATAATGGAGGAGAAAACTATTTCAAGATATTAGGCAACTTAGGCAACAACTATAGAGAAGCAAAAAGTTCAGTCACCGAGAAATACAAGCCTGCACCAGGTATGATGTCACAATGGGATGTACGCATCATCTTCATTCTTTTCGGCATCATCATTTTCTATGGACTCATTTCCGTCTTCCTCAACTTGCTGACCATTCGTTGTCTGATGACTTTCCTCATCAAGAAAGGATGGTTTGAAAGCATCAAGGAAAGTTTCATGGCCAAGCGTCCATGTATCATCATGGCAATGACCGTTGTTACCTTTGCTGCTATTTTAGGGATTATTAGAATGATTACCAAGCAGAATTTCATCATCATGGCAAGCGATTTGCTGGTGGAATTTTCCTGGTTGGTGGGTGTTATTCTCATCTCTCTCCTTCTCCGTGTAGGCAATGACCAGATCAAGAGTGCTTTCCGCATCTATTCTCCATTGATGCTGATAGGCTTCTTCGTCATTACGTTCCGTATTATCCTGATTCCAAACGATTTGGTCAACTTCATATTTCCACCTATTCTGTTGCTTTGCACTTTATGGCAGTGGAATGTCATCCAAAGACACAACAAGAAAGTACCACGTCTGGACATGATTTACACATGGATATCACTGGCAGTATTCACCGTCAGTACATTCTGTTCGTGGATTGGTTTTACCCTGCTTGCCGTACAGATCATCATCTGGTGGATGATGCAGCTTACCTGTATTCTGAGTATCACCTGTATCAAAGACTGGCTGGAGGTATATGCAGAGCGCAAGAATTTAAAGCACAAACCTATTACAAACAAGTGGTTCTTCCGCTTTATCAATAAGGTGGCTTTACCTGTAGCCGGTGTATTCTCATTTATTATTGCCATCTACTGGGCGGCAGCGGTATTCAACATGAGCGACACAACCTGGATGATTTTCAACAAGCATTATATCGACAGTGAGAATTTCTCGGCATCTCTATACAGTTTAAGTCTTGTAGCATGCCTCTACTTCCTGTTCAACTATCTGAATATCACAACCACCGATATCATGCGCCATCATTTCGAGAAGTCAGATCCGACGTCTGCAGCTTCCAAGATTATGATGTTCAAGAATGTGCTGCAGGTGGTGGTCTGGGGCATCTGGCTGATGATAGCTCTCACGATATTCCATGTAGGCAAATCCTGGTTATTGGCCATCTTCGCAGGTTTATCAACGGGTCTGGGTTTTGCATCGAAAGACATCTTGGAGAACATCTACTATGGCGTTTCCCTCATGATGGGTCGCGTGAAAGTTGGCGACTACATCATTTGTGAAGGAACCCGTGGACGCGTAAGCAGTATCAGCTATACTTCCACGATGCTGGAGGCTACAGACGGCTCCGTCATAGCATTCCAGAACTCTCAACTTTTTGCCAAGAACTACAAAAATATGACCCGAAATCATGGTTATGAGTTGGACATATTAGAAGTAGGTGTGGCATACGGTACCAACGTAAAAGAAGTTAAGAAAATACTCATTGAGGCACTCAACAAACTCGATTGTATCTATCATGAAAAAGGTGTACGCATCGTTTTGAAGAGTTTTGATGACAACTGTATCACGCTTAAGATATTGGTATGGGTCAACGTACTCACACAGTATGCAGACGATGGTATCATCATGGAATGCATTTACGATACGCTCAACGAGCACAATATTGAGATTCCTTTCCCACAACGTGAAATAACAATCAAGAACGTAACGACAGAGGATTTAGGAGTCAAGAAATAAGAGTTAGGAGATTAAAATTAGATACTTTAAAATAATAAGATATGGCAACAACATTTATAGCAGGTCCATGCGTCATTGAATCCATGGAGTTACTGGAAACAGTAGCTCAGGAGTTGGTACGCATCAACCAGGAGTTGGGAACAGACATCATATTTAAGTCATCATTTGACAAGGCTAACCGCACATCTATCCACTCTTTCCGTGGACCAGGCATAGAAAAAGGCTTGCAGATGCTCAGCGATATCAAGGAGAAGTACGGCTTACGTGTACTCACTGATATTCACGAGAGCTATCAAGCAGAAGCTGCAGGTGAAGTATGTGATGTACTTCAGATTCCAGCTTTCCTCTGCCGCCAGACTGATCTATTAGTGGCTGCAGCAAAGACCGGTAAAATTGTAAACATCAAGAAAGCTCAGTTCTTGAGCGGTAGAGATATGCGCTATCCTGTGGAGAAAGCACTGGATAGCGGTGCCAAGGAAGTATGGCTTACAGAACGCGGCAACTGCTTCGGGTACAACAATCTGGTAGTTGATTTCCGTAACATTCCTGATATGAAGGAGATTGTACCTAATGTCATCATGGACTGTACACATAGCGTACAACGCCCAAGTGCAGGTGACGGCAAGACCGTTGGAGACCGTAAATTCGTACCAGCTATGGCTAAAGCAGCTAAAGCTTTCGGTGCTACAGGCTATTTCTTTGAAGTACACCCAGACCCAGACCATGGAAAAAGCGATGCTGCTAACATGCTGGAATTGGACAAGCTTGAAGCATTAATCGCCGATCTATTGGCTTAGTACATAACATTTCAGTTTAAGAATCATCAATCATGACAGAAAAGAACAACCATATAGAGGACAAAACCGTCCGTGCCTATGGTGAACAGGCACTTCGAGAAGAGGCACAGGCTATTCTTGATCAAATCCCTTTCCTGGACGAGAACTTCGAAAAAGCAGTTGACATGATGTACAACTGCCAGGGAAAAATCATCGTAACCGGTGTAGGTAAAAGTGGACATGTAGGAGCCAAAATAGCAGCTACACTTGCATCAACCGGAACACCAGCTTTCTATATCAACCCACTCGATGTGTATCACGGCGATTTGGGTGTAATGACAGATAAGGACGTGGTATTGGCTTTGAGTAATAGCGGTCAGACAGACGAATTGCTCCGATTCATTCCAATGGTACTTCACATGAACATCCCAATCATTTCCATGACAGGTAATCCGAAGTCACTGCTGGCAAAATATTCCAACTTTCATATCACAGTAAAGGTAAAGAAGGAAGCCTGCCCATTAAACCTCGCCCCAACAAGTAGCACAACAGCAGCACTTGCCATGGGTGATGCCTTGGCTATTGCGCTGATGCAGGTGCGCCATTTCCAACCTCGTGATTTTGCGCAATTCCATCCAGGCGGTGAGTTAGGAAAACGATTGCTGACAACTGCAGAGGATGTCATGCGAAGCGACGATTTGCCTATTATTCCTAAGGAAATGCATCTCGGTGAAGCTATCATCCATGTAAGTAAGGGCAAGTTAGGATTAGGAATATCGCTCGATGAGAACAAGAAGGTCATCGGATTGATTACCGATGGTGACATCCGTCGTGCTATGGAGAAATGGCAGGCAGAATTCTTCAACAAGACTGTGAGCGACATCATGACAACTACTCCGAAGATGGTAAATCCAAACACCAAAATCTCCGAGATACAACGCATCATGCACAAGTACAAGGTTCATACTGTACTCGTAGTAGATCAGGAAAACCATCTCATGGGAATCGTCGATCATTATGCTTGTATGGTATAAGGGATTTATGCACAGATTACACGGATTTTTTATGCGGGGATTCCTTTTGTAAGGGATTCTTTCATGGGTTATTGATTTTAGAGGTTATTGATTAATAAGATGAGATATTTATTATTCATTGCGACATTGTGGCTGTCTTGTTCGCTGTGCAGCGCACAGACAAGCGATTCATTGATCGTAAATCAGCTTCGCGGGAAAGGCATCCGCTTTTCTCACGATAATTCTGTTACACTTCTGATGAGCGGTCAGGAGAAATTTGATGATATGTTCCAGGCTATCCGACAGGCCAAACATAGCGTACACTTGGAATACTTCAACTTCAGAAATGATAGTATTGCCGGACTTCTTTTTGATCTGCTTGGCGAGAAAGTCAAGGAAGGTGTCAAGGTAAGGGCACTCTATGATGGTTTCGGAAATGCTTCCAACAATCAACCGCTCAGAAAGAAGCACCTCAAAAAAATACGCAATATGGGCATCGAGATTTATGAATATAAACCGATGAAATTCCCATGGGTACATGGAGTGTTCAACCGTGATCACCGAAAGATTGTGGTCATCGACGGACAAATCGCCTATACAGGTGGCATGAACGTTGCCGACTATTATATAAAAGGTACAAAGGTAGTGGGTGAATGGCACGACATGCATTGTCGCATCGATGGTAGTGAAGTGAATACCCTGCAGAAAATCTTTCTCAAAATGTGGAACAAAGTAAGTGGACAAAACATACATGGTGCAGAATACTATCGGGCAGCCAAAAAGGAATATCTGGTAGAGAATCTGAAACCAGACACTACCGCAACAGCCTATCATAAGATGGTGGGCATCATCAACCGTGAACCGCATATTTCCAAGGACATCATCCGATACTTCTACGTGAATGCCATCAATGATGCCCAAGACAGTATCAAAATCATCAGTCCCTACTTCACTTTAAGCCGCAAATTGAAGAAAGCATTAAAGAATGCGGTAAAACGAGGAGTGAAGGTTGAGATTATGCTCAGTACAAGGAGTGATATACCGCTGACACCCGACTGTGGATTTTATAATGCCCATAAGTTGATGAAAGAAGGTTGCAATATCTGGATGTACACCCCTGGCTTCCATCATACCAAGATCATTATGGTAGATGGCAGATTCTGTACAGTGGGCAGCGCCAACCTCAATGCGAGAAGTCTTCGTTGGGATTATGAGGAAAATGCAGTTATCATCGACCCACATACAACCCGCCAGCTTGTAGATCTATTCGATGGCGAGAAGAAAGATAGTTTCCTGCTCAATGAGAAAAATTGGCGGGAATGGAGAACAGGCTGGCAAAGATTCAAAGGATGGTTTGCAGCCAAACTGCTGACACCTTTTTTATAAATTTCTAACAAGGAGAAAAAACAGAGATATAGAATGAAAGAAGAAATGAAGAAACAACAAATAGGCAGACAAGCACCAGCGTTTGCTATAGTAGAAAGCAACACGTTGGCAGTAATGGGACTCAGGCAATTGCTCGAGTCTGCCATCCCCTCTGCACAAATTCAGGCATTTGGCACATTTGGTGAATTGCAAGCTTCCAATCCAGAGCATTTCATCCACTTTTTTGTATCTATGCATATTGTACTCGCTAATCGAAATTTCTTCTTGAATTTCAAACATAAGACCATCGTCCTCACTCCCAGCAATGATCCTATGTCACAACTGAATGATTTCCATTGTCTTTGCGTCAATGTATCAGAAGGAATACTCATCAAAGAACTCATCAGTTTACAAAAAAAAGGACATCCTCATGGAGAGTATTTGCCAGAAACATTGGAGCATACACAGGAAAAAACACTCACCGACCGGGAAATTGAGGTACTTTCATTGGTGGCAAAAGGAAAGATTAACAAAGAAATTGCCGACCTCCTATGTATCGGATTGACAACTGTGATAACACATCGAAAGAATATTCAAGAAAAATTAGGTATCAAATCGGTATCTGCTCTTACCATTTATGCTGTCATGCACGGTTTTGTGGATATCAATCATATATAAGCCATCATTATAAGTAGGTATCAACTGTAAAAGAGACAATAAAGCCTCCCATCATTTTTTTGATAGGAGGCTTTATTGTATATCTTCAATACCTAAAAATAGGGATAGTAAGAATCTATCCAAGAGCTTTCTATTGAAAGAATTATAGTTTGACCGTTGAAATATCTACGAGATTATTCACTATTGCATAGATTGTAAGACCTGCAGGAGAATGAATCTGAAGCTTTCGTGCTATATTTCTTCGATGCGTAATCACTGTATTAATAGAGATATAAAGATGATCAGCTATCTCCTTATTGGTCATACCTTGAACCAAAGCTACAATGACATCCTTCTCGCGATCACTCAGCTGTTCGTCATTCTGTGGAGTCTGGGATATCATATTAGAAATCTTCGCACTTACATCATTCTGTTTCAACTTCCGCTCTGCATTTCTTACGGCAGGAATAAAGATTTCCTCCTCGACTTCAGAGTGGTGCTTGAGCCATTCCTCATTATTATATATATCATAAAGCGTAGCACTTAGCTGATTATTATGCAAGCCATCAGAAGGAAGGTACTTGATGATGATGTTTTTCAACTCCTTGAGTTTCTGATCCACTTGAACATGATGCTTAGAGAACGTCTCTATATTGAAATCTGCAAGTGGATTACCTTCTATAAGTGACTGTACATAAGGGAATACCGACTTTTCCTCATACTTCATGTGATTGATGATACTATGAGCATATTCATCATAAAGTTTGAGGATGAGACGCGCTAAATTGTCATTTTCATCCAAAGCCTCAACCAATTCCTTACGGATGAAAGGTAATTGAAAATCAATATAATATGCATGAGAAGCCTTAAGATAATGCAACAAAGTTGACAAGGACAAACGTTCAGCATTATCATACTCCTTATATCCATTCATTGCGAAATTAACTACAGCCAAGAAAGTATAAGTATCCACTCCCTGTTCCGCGCATACCTCTTCTACCGTCTTGTCGCCGAATCCCAGATTGATGCCGAAGCTACCAAGACTCTGCAAGATGTTATAATTGTCTCTAATGATGCTGATCATCTTATCATCAGCTTCATACATCTTTTGATTTTTCATCTTTGTCACCTATTTTGAAAACATTCATAATGTCAAGTATCCCAACAGCAAAACTCTCATTCTGCTATTCGGCGGCAAAGATACAAAAAAACTCTGAAACATGCAATACCTAAAAATGGGGATGCCAAAGTTTACCGATTTTTAGGTATTGCAAGTTTTTTTAAAACTCCGTACCTTTGCACCCGAAATCAGAATAGTGCGGTGATGCTTGCCACTCCCGAGTGGATAGTGCTGTGTTCCTATATATATAAGGATAACCCACTTGAAGTCGAGACCGCAAGCAGACAACCGCACTTTTCTTTTCATTTCGTTCCAACTCTATATATTAGGTTAGGATGATAAGGAAAAAGATTATAAAGATAACAAAAGAAATAAATAAATGAACAATTTAAGAATTGGATTGATGTCCGCTGCCCTGGTTGCCGGCTTGGCCAGTGCAAACGCACAGACAGTTGCTGCTGACAGTGTTATGCAGCACGTGAATGGTAAACGACTTAGCGTCGGAGGATATGGAGAGGTAGCTCTGAGTCGCAACTTCTATAGCGACGCAGGTAACCGTTACTCTAACGCTAATGCTTACAAGAACGCTCCTTCACATGGTCGTTTCGACATTCCTCATGCAGTCATCTACTTGGGTTACGACTTCGGTAAGGGTTGGACCATGGGTACTGAGATTGAGTTTGAGCACGGTGGTACAGGTTCTTCTATCGAATATGAGGCAGAAGAGGCTATTGAGTACGAGCAGGAACAGGAGAAAGGTGGCGAAGTTGAACTGGAGCAGTTCTGGATTCAGAAATCTTTCGGTCATTTTGCCAACATCAAGATGGGTCATATCGTTGTGCCTGTTGGTTTGACCAATGCTTATCATGAGCCATTGAACTTCTTCACTGTTTATCGTCCAGAGGGCGAGAACACCATTCTTCCTTGTACATGGCACCAAACAGGTGTTAGCTTCTGGGGTAAAGCAGGCGATTTCCGCTATGAGGCTCAGTTCTTGGCAGGTTTGAATGCCTATAAGTTCAGCCGAAGCAACTGGATTCAAGGCGGTAACAAGAGTCCTTACGAGTTTGAGATAGCCAACAAATATGCGGTAACCTTACGTGTGGACAACTATAGCATACCTGGTCTTCGCCTAGGTTTGAGCGGTTACTACGGACAAGCCATGAGCAACACCACTCCTTACGATGCTGTGTATAAAGATATCAAGGGAAATGTATATGTAGGCGCATTTGACTTTACCTATAATAAATACAACTGGATTGTACGTGGTAATGTGGACTATGGCTACGTAAGTGATGCAGACAAGATTTCCGACCACACTTACCCAGGCACCGCATTGGTAAAACCAAATGAGTCTGGCAAGAACAAGTACTTCGGTAGTCATGCTGTAGCAACCATGATAGAGGCAGGATACAATGTGTTCTCACAGATTCCATCTCTACGAAAGAACAACCAGAAGCTCTATGTATTCGGTCACTATGAGTACTATGACTCATCTGTACACAACACTACATCAAAGTGGACCAACAAGAAGATTCTCGCAGCTGGTATCAACTACTACCCTATGAAGCAAATCAGCGTAAAGGCAGAGTACAACCATCGCTTCTTGAGATCAAAATACAACGATGAGCCAGCCATCAACATCGGTATCGCTTACGAGGGTTTCTTCCTCTAATCGAACAACAAGAAACATTTATAACTGAACAATAAAATCAAAACACAAAATGAAAAAAACATTCAAAAACGTCATGATGCTCGTAGCAACCATGACACTTTCATTGGGTTTCGCTTCATGTAGTGATGACAATGATGGTCCATCAACAGGTAACGACATCGTCCCTTCAGCAGAACTTTCTGCTGTAGCTAACACTTATGTGAACGATGTAGTTTATCCAACATACCAAGCCTTGCGTGACAACTGCAAGACCTTGCATGAGGCTTGCGCCAAGCTTTACACCAATGCAAAGGCTGGCAACTTGACTAACGCAGATGTTGAGGCTGCTTGCGAAGCATTCAAGAACGCACGTCTTCAGTGGGAGCGCAGCGAGGCATTTCTCTATGGTGCTGCTACCGACCACGAAATCGACCCACACATCGACTCATGGCCTTTGGACCACGACCAGTTGGTACAGGCTTTGACTGATGCTAACGTTATGTCAGGCATCAAGGGTCAAGGTTCTCAATATGTTTTCACAAACAATGGCAAATTCAGCTCTGTATTGGGTTTCCACGGACTTGAGTTCGTACTCTTCCGCAATGGTGCCGCTCGTACAGCAGCCGACTTCGCTGCTAACGACACAGAGGCTGGCATGACATCAGTTGCCGGTATCGACGAGCTTGCATTTGCTGATGCAGTATCTGGCGACATCTACAACATGACAACTTTGCTCCACTATGGTTGGACACAAGACAACACTGATTACTCTTGGATTAACAGCAACTGTAAGTGGGTATTTGAAGTGGACGAGAACAACGCAGAGGAAGGAACAACAACAGGTGGTAAGAATGGTCTCTGCAAAGACAACATTGGCTATGGTGCATGGTTGCTCAAGGGCAACACCACAGACGGTTGGTTCCAGACATGGCAGGAAACATTGGAGAATGCATGCGTAGCTGGTTGCTCTAACATCTGCCAAGAGGTTTACACTCAGAAATTGGGTCAGGCTTTCCGTGTAGCTTCTGGTCAGGGTGGCACTACTGAAGATGGTGAGAAGGAGTCAAGAGACTACATCGAGTCTCCTTACAGCAAGCGTTCATACATCGACTACCAGGACAACATCTATTCTATTAAGAATTCTCTCTATGGCACTCGTGACGTTACAGCCACAACTCCTGTAACCAACTCTATGATGAACATCATGAAGAAGTATAACTACAGTGGCTACAACGACATCAACACTGCCCTCAATGAGGCTATCGCAGCATTGGAGACTGCCAAGAACAGCAGTTCATTCGTTGCTGATATCGCAGCTATCGAAAAAGCATACAAGAATGGCACTATCAATAGCGAGGCAGCCTATACACGTGTGAAGACTTGCATCGACAAGATCAACAATCTCGATGACGAGTTGAACAAGGCAGGTGCTTGGTTCCGTAAGATTCGTGCTTCTAAATAAGCCATTCCATATCTTAGGAAAATAAGAATATAATACAAAACGTAGCCTCTCCTGATTCCTTCACAGAAAAAGGTGGGCTACGTATTGTCACGTTTACAAAGTACATTACAAAAATACATTATGAAAAAGAATTATGCATGGATGTCTATGGCATTGGCCATGGCACTCACATCTGTAAGTTGCTCCGACGATAAAGACATTGAAATCGTGGAGACTGATGCTAACTACGTAGGACAGGATGTTGGTAATTTCTCTGCCGATGAATGGTATCCAGGTGGCAAACTAGGAACCACCGAGAACACAACAGCGAGCTGTTATAGCGACCAGACTCCTTATGTTGACAACCATAAAGATTTATTTGATGCCTTTTTCCAAGGTGAACAGATGTTTGAGCGTCAATACACACTCAACACTGGTGCTTTCAAGGGACTCGGTCCTGCTTCCGTCCGCACATCTTGCATCGATTGCCACCCAGAGTATGGTCACGGCAAACGTATGAAGCAATTCGAGACTCGCTATAGCAATGGTAATGGTTATTTGCTCGTAGTTTATCACCCACTTGATGGTGCCAACAGCAATGATGGTGGCTATGTAGCCGAAGTAACAGGTATGCCTCAGACACAAGCCGCTTCTCCATTCAAAGCTCCTATCGACGAGAGCATGATTAACCTTCAATGGCCACACATCAGCAAGATGGAAACAGACGAGATTCCAGCCATGCAGTTCCCTGATGGTGAGAAGTTCGACCTTATCTATCCTGAGATTTCTATTCCTAAGGGCGCATTCCGCACCTCTCCTACCCCATACGAGACAGGAAACGGTGCTGTAGCTTGCCGCTTGGAGTCAACCATCGGTATCGGCGGTACAGGCTTGATTGATGCCATCCCTAACGAGGCCATCAAGGCCCAGTATGCCGCAGAGGCTGCTTACTTCAAGAAGGCTGGTCTTACCGTATCAGACTATATCAACCCTAGCATGTGGGATGCAGAGGCAAATGATTTCGCATCAGGTGCATTCTATACCACATTCGGTCGTGACGCAGCCAAAAAGAGCAAAGATGGTACAAAAGACAGTCGCACACAGAATGTAACAGGTGGTGTTCATGCAGATGGTACTCCATTCGACCCTAACACAACAGACCTCAACAAGAAGATAGTGAAGCGTTATACATACGCTTTGACCCGTGGTTCTTTGCAAGACGGTCCTGGTGCCAATGCTATTTGGAATATCACCAACGTAACTCGCCCAGACCGTCCTTTGCTCTACACCACTGAAGCTTGGGCTCAAAAGATGTCCGAGGACCCTGAAGTTATTGCAGCCATCAAGAAAGATCCAAGTTCTCCTTACTACGCAGATGGTACGGACGAAGGTATCAAGAATGCAGTAAGAGTTCTGTTGAATCCTTATACCAATCAGTTCGACAACAACATCCACAAATTCACACCAGAGCAGAGCATGGATGACTACTATGCTTTCATGGTATGGCATCGTGGTCTCGCCATCCCTCGTGCTCGTAACTTGAACGACCCACAGGTTCAACAGGGTAAGAAGCTCTTCATGGAATGGGGTTGTGCTAACTGCCACAAGCCATCTTGGAAGACAGGCGACGACAACTACATCACCTCTAAGTATATCGCTGACAAACCATTGCCACGCTATCAGAACCAGACTATCTATCCATATTCAGACTTGATTCAGCACAAGCTCTATATGAAGAACGACATCCATGGTTCTTGGTGCCGAACCACTCCACTTTGGGGTCGTGGCTTGTCATTGCTCAACACAGGTGCCGAGGATCGCTTGCACGACTGCCGTGCTCGCAACGAGGTAGAGGCTATCATGTGGCACTGCTACAGCAAGCAGAGTCATGCTTACTCTTCAGCCATCCACTTCTACCATGCTTCCAAGGCAGACCGTGATGCAGTGGTGAAGTTCTTGCGCTCTATCTAATCTACAGATGAAATAGATAGCAACTTTGCATATCTGATTACAAAGCATTATCAATAAGAAAGCTGCCAAGCCCTCCATAGACTTGGCAGCTTTTTTCATAGTCAAAAGAAATTAATTGCCCAAAGACCTTACACATATCGATTATTTATCGTAACTTTGCAGCAAAATTAATTCAGGAATGATGGTCAAAAAGATTATTTTCACCCTTTACATCCTTGTACTCATCAGCATGGCTGTCGCCACTATCGTGGAAAAAAGCCAGGGTACAGACTACGTCCATGCCCACTACTACGGCGCATGGTGGTTTATATTGATGTGGGCAGTGATAGCTGCCCTCGGAGCATTCTATATCATCAAGCGAAAGGTGAAGCGTGCCTCTACACTTGCACTCCACCTCTCCTTTATCATTATACTCGCAGGCGCACTGCTCACGCATATCTCCGCCAAGCGAGGAATGATTCATTTACGCATCGGTCAACCGACAGACAGCTATCTCATGGCTGACGAAGATGGTGAAGGAATGAAGGAGGAGAAACTACCTTTCTCGCTCTGCCTACAGAACTTTGAGGCAAAGATGCACGATGGTACTCAGGCGGTCGCCGACTATTCCTCTAAGTTTACGGTAGTGGATGGTAATGAGAAGAGCGAGGGGTTGGTGTCGATGAACAATATTTATTCACATCGCTCCTATCGTTTCTACCAGTCATCATACGATGAGGACGGCAAGGGTAGCGTGCTCGCCATCAATGCCGATCCATTTGGCATACCTGTTACCTATACCGGTTATGCCCTACTCTTCCTCTCGCTCATCTGGATGCTCTTGGATCCTAAGGGCGGTTATCGCAAGCTCCTTGCCAGTCCTCTACTGAAGAAAGGTGCATTGGGAATAGCCTTGCTTCTGAGCGTGGGCAATCTGCAAGCAGCCGAAACGGGAGCCTTGGATCATGCGGTGCTTCCTAAGGAGACAGCAGAGAAGTTTGGAGAGCTAAATATTCTCTATAACGACCGTATTTGTCCCGTTCAGACCTACGCCCTCGACTTCTGCAAGAAGATATATGGCGCTAGAAGCTACAAAGGCTTGACTGCCGAACAGGTGTTGAGCGGTTGGATATTCTATGGAGATGAATGGGCAAAAGAACCATTCATCAGGGTGAAGAGCGGCGAACTGAAATCTACGCTCAATCTGCCAGACTACTGCTCTGTCAGCCAGTTCTTCAATAAGGATATGGGCGGCTACACCATCGGACAATACGTGCAGGAATATTATAATGGAGCGCAAGATAAATTCCATCATCAGGCAGGAGACATTGATGGCAAGATACAGCTCATCATGGATCTGCGCCGCGGTGTATCACTCAAGGTATTGCCTTATACTTTCACAAAGAACGTGCGTGCCACCAAGGAGAATCCATTTATCAAGGCAGGAACCACCACTTGGTTCTCACCAACAGATAAGTTGCCTTACGCTGTAGAAAAACAGCATGCACTCTATATCACCAACGTATTCTCCTTGCTCTATGGCGACGTAAAGGCAGGAAATATAGACAGAGTGAACATCTTCTTCGACAAGATGAAGAAGTATCAGCAGATAAGCGGTGGCAACTCATTGCCATCCAGCACCCAGTATAAGGCAGAACGCATCAATAATGCCTTTCCTTTTGCCACCATTCTCTTCATGGCAAACCTCACATTGGGCTTCATCGCCCTCTTCTATACCATCTATCGCATGACGAAGAAGAGAGAAGTGAAAGTCCTGGACATCGCCTTGCCTATTCTGTTGGTAGTATCATTCTTGGCGCTGACCTTCGGTTTGATATTGAGATGGATTATCAGTGGCAACGTACCGATGTCGAATGGCTATGAGAGTATGCTCACCGTGGCATGGTTTGTAATGCTGATAGCCATCTTCATGCAGTTCAGAATCCGACTGGTGATGGTATTCGGCTTCTTGCTCTCAGGTTTCTTCCTGCTCGTAAGTCATATCAACCAGATGGATCCTGCCATTGGACAGATGATGCCTGTACTGAATAGTCCTCTTCTGAGTATGCACGTAAGCATCATCATGATGAGCTATGCTCTGCTATCACTGACATTTATCTGCGGCATCATGGGCATCTGCATGCGCTCTCATGGCGAAGAACTCCAGGCGTTGAGCCGTGTGTTCCTCTACCCTGCCCTCACCTGCATGGGATTTGGTATCTTTATCGGAGCCATCTGGGCTAACGTGAGCTGGGGTAATTACTGGAGTTGGGATAGCAAGGAGACATGGGCACTCATCACCTTCATGATTTATGCCGTGGTGGTACACACGCAGAGCCTGCCGGTTTTCCGCAAGCCGCTGGTGTATCACATCTACATCACCTTAGCCTTCCTGAGTATCGCCATGACCTACTTCGGTGTGAACTATTTCCTCACGGGCATGCACTCTTATGCATAGCCCGTCAGAAGCCAGAATATATTTAGTCTTAAGGCAAAATTTATTTTCCCTTAAGGATAAATATATGATAGTGTTGACATCAATCTAATCAAGAAGTATTCCGGACTAACCCAGGAACAGATAGA
>ERZ772860.790-NODE-790-length-25377-cov-7.043559_pt1 | contig 25377 bp, 14 predicted proteins | sample MGYA00511342_ERZ772860 | MGnify/ENA primary metagenome ERZ772860 (study PRJEB29015, sample SAMEA2737665) | human gut metagenome | biome: human gut; feature: human-associated habitat; material: faeces | place: China | collected 2012 ... | reverse complement strand
TATAAAGTTTATCTTGCGCCACAATACCCAAGGCAGGCGCAATGCTCAGCAGAGCGATCATCAGTAACGGCTTTCTGAAAGCCAGGATTTTCGTTGTATTCATCATTATGATTATTTATTCGTTTAACGCTGCAAAATTACGAATAAACAATCATAATGACTTATTTTAGTGTTTCAAAAACTTTACTCAGAGTATCTTGCCGCATATTCCGTAGGCGACATACCGAAATATTTCTTAAATGCAGTGGAGAAATGACTGTTATTGGCAAATCCCACCATATATGAAACCTGCGTAATGTTGATTTTATGCTCTCTTATCAATCGGGCAGCCTCATTGAGACGGATGTTTCTCAAGAACTCGCTAGTAGGAACACCGGTCATTTCCTTCAACTTACGATGCAGCTGAGTACGGCTTACGCCCACCTCATCACACATCTTCTCTACATTGAAGTCAGAATCGCTCAAGTTCTCGTTCACTACCTTCATGATACGCTCCATCAGCTCCTCATCGTAGCCTTTCACCTCTACCTTCTCCACCTTGTCATCCTGCTTCAGAGCTCCAGTGAACTTACCTTTCAGGCGACGCACATTATCAATGAGATTGTCTATCGTGAAATGAAGTTCCTCCAGACTGAATGGTTTTGCCAGATAAGCATCAGCTCCTAGCTTAATACCCTCTAGCCTATCGCTGATTTCCGATTTGGAAGTAAGCATGATTACTGGCACGTGGCTGATATTGGCATTGCCCTTGATATTTCTAAGCAGCGTGATACCATCCATCTCCGGCATCACCACATCGCTTACCACCAAGTCGAAATCACCAGAAAGCAGCTGCTTCAGCGCCTCCTTGCCATTGTTGCAGATTACAAAGCGATACCAGTCGCTCAGTTCCGACTTGAGATAACGGCAGATTTCGATATCATCATCCACTAGCAGGATTTTACTGTTTCTGCTAGCCGCACCTCGCTGCTGTTTCTTTTTGGTACCCACATTGTCCAAACAAATCTGATTATTCTTGAGATGCTCTTTACCCAAAGGCAATTCTATGATGAAACAGGCACCGCTCTTCCCGTCTTCACGATTATGTGCATATACATCGCCACCATGAAGCCTTACGATGGATCGGCATAGATTCAAGCCGATGCCCGAACCTCCCAGGTGCATATCAGCCGAATTCTTTCCCTGATAGAAGCGTTCAAACAGGGTTTTGGCATCATCGTTCTTTCCCAATCCCTTGCCGCTATCAATCACATACAGGAGCACCTTCTTATCCTGCTTCTCAATGCGGAAGATGATTTCGCCGCCAGTAGGCGTATATTTAAAGGCATTAGACAGCAGATTGGCTATCGCCTTATCCAGCTTGTTGCGGTCTATCCATGCATTCACAGGCGTCTCTGGCATCTCCAGCCTGATATTAATACCACGCAGATTGGCATTGTAAGTGAAGAGTGAAACCAATCCCCTCGAAAACTCCACCAGGTTGGTTTCCCTGCACGAAAGGTTCATCTGATGCTTGTCCAGGCGTCGCTTGTCGAGAATCTGATTCACCAGGGTGAGCAGACGCTGTGCGTTTCGGTCCATGGTATCAATATCTTCATGATACTCCTCAGCATTTCCCAATCGCTCCTTCAATTTCTTCAGAGGCTCCATAATCAGAGTAAGCGGCGAACGGATATCGTGGGTGGCATTGATGAGGAACTGCATCTTAGCCTCTTCAAGATCTCTTTTTTTCTTGTGCAGATAGATAAAGATGGCAGCAGCCATAAAGCCGAGAACCAGGCTCAGATAGATAAGCTTAGCCCAAACTGTGAGATACCAAGGTGCCAACACGTTCAGTTTTATCACCTTATTATATATAGAGTACTTACCGTTGCAATAGGTACGCACCTCTATACGATAATGTCCATACGACAAACCAGTGAAGTTAAAGCTATTGTCGCCAGCCGCATTGCTGATCCATTTGCCCCCGTTGATGCGATACTGAAACACGATGTTACCCACGCTCTGATAATCAAGCTGGGAGAAGCTGAGCACAATCGACTTGAAATCAGACGGAACACTCAGATTATCTCCAATAAACGGAGCCATCTTTCCATCAAGCAACACACCCGACAGATAAATGGCGGACGTTTTCTCATCATAATTCTTTACCTGAGAAGGCCTAAAATAAGTCAATCCTTCGGAGTTTCCATAACAGATAACCCCATCAGATGTAGAACCTACTACTCCAGCCAGATATTCCTTGGTCAAGAGTCCGTTTCCCTTTTCAAAAGAGAAAAACGACTTAGCTTTACTATCATAACACCAGATACCCTGCGCAGTACTCATCCATAGGTTTCCCTTGGCATCCTTCTTCAGCGAATAAATTCTCAATCCGCTAATACTCTCGGAATGAGGCCAAGGGGTAGTCTGCTGTTTTTTCCTGTCATAGAGATAAAGCCCCATCTCTGTGGCAATAGCAATCTTACCATCCGACAGTTCTAATGTAGAATAGCACGTTTTACCCTCTAACAAAGGCCGAGAAAGAATGATGTCAAAATATCCGGTTTTGGTATCCATGCACGACACACCATTGGCTGTTGCACACCAGAGCCATCCCCGGGAATCTAACCTGATCTCCGATATCCAGTTATTGCAAATGGTTTTGTGTGGACGCTTATCATCCATCAGATATTGCGTCATCTTGCCACTCTTTCTATTCCATACATAAAGTCCGTTGCCTGGGCTCGCAAAATAAATATTACCAGCAGCATCTACCTGCATACCATCTAGAGAAAGTCCATTGGCAGGCAGCAACAACCGGTAAGTCTGATGCTTCCAATCATACTCATAAATGCCATCACGGCCATATACATAAACATTCTTCCGAAAATCCGAGTACACTTTGATTGGTCCTGCAGGACTTTGTAGTAGCTTGGTATTGCCAGTCTTCTCATCCAAGAGATACAACCCATGATTTTTGACCACAAAAAGCATCAATCCGTCAGCAACTCCCACTACAGACGAAATGGTTTCCATACCCCCCCCCTAATTCATCCAAAGAAACCGGATGGAACACATTCTTATCATTATTCGACAAGAAAAGTCCTTTCATATAGCATCCATACCACTGATTACCATCTCTATCTATCAGCAAATCGCTGATATGCGCATTATCAAAGATAAACGATTGGTTATTCAACTCCACCCGATAAGCCTTTCTGCTTCCATGCGGTATCTTGAAAGTTCCATCTCCCGAAGTACCCAACCATAAATTGCCATACTTATCCAAGGTAACAGCACTGATATATCCTGCCCCCTGATGAGCTGAAAAATCGAAATCGTAGCGTGAGAAGCTATGCGAGGCATAATCATAGCGCATAATGCCGCCCGTATGCGCCACAAAGAACCCCTTCTTGTCTGTGGCATATAATTTACGGATGCCAAACAGATCCTTAGGTTCATATACACTTACCAGTTTGATAGACTTGCCATTGTATTTATATTTTCTCAACACCTTTGTATGATTAGCCTGCCACAGATATCCCTCAGCATCAAAGAACAGCATAGCAAAGAAATTATCCACTGAATTTGCAGATTTCCTTGAAAGGCGAGTAACTTTACCTGTAGTCATATCCAACCTATAGGCACCATACCCGGCTGTACCTATCAGGAGATTATGCTTTCCATCCTCAATAAGAGAACTTACTCTTATCTTCTCATCTTTCTTTTCCAATACGATATGCTGGAAACTATTGGTAAGATAGGAATATTTATAGAGTCCACGATTTGTTGCCACAAAGAGGAACTCTTTGCTGTAAGGATAGAGCTTTACGATTTCATTATCCTGGATGGTGGTGATATCAGCAGGATTGCAAAGATAGGTACTGAATTTATAGCCGTCAAAACGGTTCAATCCATAATTCGTACCCACCCAAATGAAACCATACTTATCTTGTATGATACATCGAATCAGGCTACTCGACAGGTCGTTTGATGTATAAAGTCGTCCAGAGTTGGCATAAGAAAAGGTTGCCAACATTTGCACGAGACAAAGAACTCCAAAAAGTAAAAGACGCTTCATAGGCTTATGAATGAAATATACAAAATTGTTGTTTACATGATGAATGATGCAAAATTATATAATTTTTGCTAGAAAAAAGAAAGAAAGCCCAAGAATTTGCATTCTTTACCTGTTTTTTTACTCAAAAAGTTACAAGAGATAAAGTTTATTATACGATATACTCAAAAAGAGGATGCGTCATAAGTTTATGATTCACCCTCTTCTTGTCGTTGGAAGAGACAGGATATGTCGTTGGAAGAGACAGGATAAGTTGTTGGAAGAGATAGGATATGTTGTTGAGACAATCAGTATCTCCGGTCGCACAACAGCTGTTGTGCATGCGGTGACCAACTGTTATGCACCAACTATTACCCAGTTTACTATTTTTTGATTACCTTTCTGGAAACCTTCTTACCATTGGCAAACCGAATCTGCTCTATAACCAAGCCCTTAGTCTGAGCGCTGATGCGCTGACCCGCCAGATTATAAGTTGTGACAACACCTTTTCCGAAGGCATCGGTTGTACAATCAGTGATACCCGTACCGGTATCCGCCTTTCTAATCTTCACATTACCCAAGATAACCGCAGCCCAACCAGAGGACATGGTGAAATAAAGTTCATAGTCACCTTCTTTCTCTATAGTGAAGTTCAAGAAGTGAGCCAGAGAGCCTTTCACCACCTGGTTAGAATTTTCCTTCAAGTTGCCTTCCGAGTCCAGGTTCTGTTCCAACAAGACTGATTTATTGTCACCAATGCCGACGATGCCTGCATCGTAAGCGACGGCACCATTCTCGGAACCATCATTCCAATAAGAAGAATTGAAAGAAAGCTGGTATTTGCCAGGAATCAAGTGCAGACGATGCCCATCATACAAGCCATAAGAGAGTTTGCACTGGTCAAAGTCACGAGCACTGAGATAGAATCCTGTATTGAAATCACCACCAGCCACGAAATCCTTGATACGAGCACCACCCGTATTGGCAGCGCCGTTCGCTTTCTCATCGCTGCGGCTCCCATCATTCATGCTATTGATGCGCTTCCACCCAGCAGGCACGCCTTCACCTACGTTGATGACCTCGTCTTCCCAATTGTCAGAGAACAATACCTCACCCTTAGCCTCGCTAGAATCTTCATTATCAGGAAGATCGAGCTTATACTGCTTAAAGAAGTTCCAAAGCTCGCGGGTAGAATAGACTGCATTAGGATCATCCGAATGCCAATGTCCCTTACCATCAATGGCGATGAGAGTAACCTCCGTACCATCCATCTTATTGATATAGCGAGTACGGGTGGCGGCAGCATAACTCATGGTTGCAGGATAAGGGCGAATCACCTCTGGATTATCCACATCACAACCTTCATAAGCAGCCCACTTCTTGACATAATCGTCAATCCTACCATAGCCACCAGCGGCATGGTTTGGATCGCCGCCCCATTTCACGACATCATCTCCCGTACCATGGATGTGCATAATAGGCACATGGCGTGGAGCCACAGGCTCACGATAATCGACAGGGATACCACTCACAGGACCAAAGGCTGCAACTACAGTTCCCAATTTGGTCATACAATGATAAGTCATCATTCCGCCCATGGAGAAGCCAGAGATATAGATGCGATTCTTGTCTACCTTATATTTCTTCTGCATCGTCTTCATGATGGTTTCGATAAACTTGACATCGCCAGAGCCTGAGATGTCCCAGGAATTATTGTTTCCCTGAGGATAAACCACCAAGATCTTAGCCGTGTCCGCCACCTCGTTCCAATGGGTCTGCCCCATCTGATAATCAGGATTTTGGCTGAATCCATGCATGGAGATAACCATCGGAGCCTTCTCGGGCAAATCGGCAGGAACATACACCAGCATCTCTCGTGTAGCAGTACCCACCTTGATGGTCTGTTTCTGTGGTTGCTGCTTATAGCTATGCTCTGAAGCAGCCAGTACCTGCAAGCAGAAGACACAAAGCAAGCAAAGCAAGAAAATTGTTCTTTTCATTTTAAGTTATAATTATCAGTTATACGATTATCTGTTGTTATAAATGTCAGTTGTTATGACACATAAAAAAATCGGCAAAGTATCTGCTGGATTCAACAAATACCTTGCCGAACATCAGAACTAGGGACTAATCCCTAGTTACATGTAAAGAGTAGAATTTCTGCCATTACTTATTATTCATTACCTTTACTACCTTACCACTCTTGAACTTCTTGATAACAAGGCCCTTGGCATTGGCTGCTACCTTAGCACCAGCAGCATTGAATGTTGCAACCACTGCATCATTTGCTACATTAACGTTCTTGATACCAGTTGCTCCACCTCCGAGTTCCTCTGGAAGGGTATTGTAAAGCATGATAGAAGAAATAAGGATAGTACCGCCCCATGAAGACTTGATAGTAACCAAGTGGGCAAAATCATCAGCTGCAGGTTCTTCACCAGGTACAGTGCGAACCAAATCTTTCTTCAAATCAATAACAATAGCACCTGTATTTGCATCAAAAGCTTTGTTCTCTATGGCAACCATGCCACCATCAGCCTGTTGACCATCCTTAACGGTACGGTTGAACATGAAACGAGGATTAGCACCTTCACCATAAACTACCATGTAATGATAGTCTGACAAGTCGGCATAGATATTTTCAGCCACTGTAGATGTACCTACGATAACAGAACCTGGGGCATTTGGATTCTCTGCACCCACAGTCCATTCCATATAAACCTTCTCATCAGTTGGTTGTGCATCCTTTGTGAGACCATCCCATACGTGGAACATGTCCTTATTCAATTCAACACCCTCATCTTCCTGTGCAGAAGCTGAACCGAAACCAGCAAACAATGCAATGGCAACCATTGCTAAACTCTTAATTGTTTTGTTCATAATTGTAAAAATTAAAATTGTTATTAATAACTAGTTATTTATAAATCTTCTCCGTATAGGTCTTACCGCTACGAAGATAAACTTTCTTGATACTGATACCCTGCTTGGCTGCAGATAAGCGCATGCCCTGCAAGTCGTAATACTCTACATGGTCTACCTGGTCGGCATCAGTGGTTACACCGGCGATACCCGTCAAGGCACCCTTGTAGTTCAGGCGGACGCAATCGAGCACAGCTCTCTTTCCGCTCACATAGTTAACCGTCATATTTCCCTTGGCATCAGCGATGTCCATGTCAAACTCCACTTCCGACCATTCCTTGTTGGAAGAAGCATTCTTTGGCAGTGTAACCTGCTTGGTCTGATTGCCACAGATGACATTAATGACAGCATCACCCATGGAAGCTTGATAACGGATAGCCACCTTGTAATTGCCTGGCTTGGCAACAGGAATGTAACCACGAACGGAAGCCCCCTTCTGGGTACCCAGGTTCAAGCAGCCCTGACCATAGTATCCACGGAAACCGTTGTTCCAAGCGTTGCCATAGCAACCACCCACATTCTTGTAATCGAAGTTTTCAAACTCATACTGCATCTCTCCCTCATACGCCTCAGGCATGGCAGGAATTTCAATGACAGCAGCAGTCACATCAGAATCCTTCAACTTTCCTGTAGTCATGATGCCCTTACAGTTACCGATGGTCAACTCCAATGGACCATTATGCTTTACATAAACCGTAAACTCACCATTTTTCCACTCGCAGGTAACAGTACTTGCGGAATGCTCGGAATTATCCTTCCAAGAGATAGTAGGCTGAGCACTGGCTCCCACCACGATGATGGTATCAGTCTGCTGGGCATACTCAGGGAGATTCTTGTCATCCTGCAATCTGCCATCACCCACACCATAACGAAGTCCATCCTTGATACGGTAGTTCTGCATGTAGAGACTCAACTTGTCAGAATACTCACGCATGTGAACCAAAGAGTAAGGAGCGAGGTTCATCTTAATCTGCTTACAGGTATTGTAGGCAGGTTTCAGTGTACCCTTGGCACTGCGTCCATTGTTTACCCAGTACTTACGGATATATTTCATACCATTCTTTGTGGCAGCCAACTGAACATGCTCCTCATTATACTGATAAGGGTTGTAGCAAACCCAAGTATTCTCCAGACGCGAAGCATAGATATCACCCGTATATTCCTGTTTGAAGAGCTTATCCATATAAGCCTTCTTGCTGGTCACATTACTCCAAGTAGCACTCTTAGCATACTCGCTGCTCTTGATAGCCACCTGCAGTTTCTTGGCTTCTTCGTCGATGAGATCATACACCACAGGGATGGCTGGATAACGTCCTGAAACCTTCAACCACCATTTGTTGTTCAAGGTGGAGTTAGGCCACTGCGTACCATTGTCATCCTGCTCGCTGCGATAGAGGCCATCATACAGTCCGCTAGGCGAAACGTATGGTTCCATCTCGTTCTGGCTGGATTCGATATCCTTTGGCTTGATGTCATTCTTCACACAAATCTTGGTACGTGCAATGACCTCCTCACGGGAAGGAATACGGATAGTACCATCCAGAATCTTACGGAACATATCGATGTTGATATTCTTAAAGTGAGGGAACCAAGCCCAGTTGCGACGGGTATAGCCATCGGCAGTCTTGGAGGTCGCAATCTCACGCAGGTCATCAGTCGTCACCAACTCAGGACCGTCAATCACCGTCTCACCTGTCAATGCCACATGCTCCAGGATAGGAATGGCGCCACAAGCCTTAGGGAAATCATTGTAATACTCCTTCAGAGTTTTTGTTTCATCCGCAGGGTCCTTGATGGCATTGCCATTCTCATCCAGTTTATCTTGTTCTTCCATCCAGCCGCAGATATCGAAACGAATACCATACTGGCCGGCATATCCACCCAGATAAGCACCCAGACAGTTGCTCTCGATATCATAGAAACCATTCTTCATGGTGTACTTCTCGCAGCAGATGAAGTGCTCCTTGTCGGTAGAAAGCAGTCGGTTCATCTCGGCATTACGCTTCATGTATGCCACTGGCATCATATTGGCAGAATAGCATGCCTGCGTAAAGCTCACACAAAGATAGCCGCCATACTGATGGGCAAACTTCATGAGATGGGTGAAGAGTTCCAAGCGTTTCAGGAAAGTAGGCGTATGAACGATTCCGTTCTCACGCTTACGATCCTCATCAAATCCCCAGAACTGCTCGGCATAGTTCCATCCAAGAAAGTTTGGATAGTTCTTATAGTAGCTCTCATAGAGTTCCAGGTCGTCGTCATCAAAAGCGCTGCATCCGCCGCTGGCAGGCTGTATCATCGTCCATACGCGGTTCTCTGCACATACCTTCATCCATGAATCTACCACCTTCTTACCATCCGCACAGATACTCTCCGTAGCAGAGAGCGAGAGGTTGAATATCACGTAAGGCTTGATGTCTTCCGGTACCATATTGATGATGGCTTGCGGATTCGGAGAATTCCATGTATCGATATGGATAATCCATGCCGGCTGGGATGGCGAGATAACTCTTCGCAGGGCAGGCCCGTCATGAGCCTGCGCCACTGCGAATGTCAGTATCCCAAAAATAAATATAAATAATCTTCTTACCATTTTATTTCTGTTTTCTGAAGTCCATTAACCACACCCACGTAAGTAGGTAGGCGATTGAAATGATTCCACAATCCTACACCCGTAGTGCCCTGATTGATAGTAGAGAAAGATACCCCATAGAGTTTGTCGCCCAACACATCCTGTGCCTTGTTCAGAATATAGGCATAGAGTTCAGCCATTCCCTTGTAATCCTCGAATGTAGCCTTGCTCTGATCGGCTACTGTTCCGTTGGCATCAGCCAGGTATACGTTCATATCAGAAAGACGAATCTCCAGACCTGATGCTTTCAGCGTAGCAAGAAGATTGTCGATATTCGCCTTAGCTTCTGCCACAGAACTGCTATTGTATGGCACGTCGAGCTTCACATCGATGCCTTCAATCTGTGCACCAGCTTCATTCCACTGCCTGATGTAGTTGATGGCAGCCTCGGTCTTCTCGGCATCCGTCAGCAGATTTTCTTCACTGTAGAACAGTTTGGCATCTGCCTTCTTTGAATGGATTTCCTTGCATACATCAGCCACCCAGTTCTCATCCAGATAGTCGTTAGGATAGAATTCATCAGTAGCTCCCATGTTCTCTGAAGACTTCAGAGAGTAGAAGAGATCTTCTATCAGGTTGGAAGCCACATTCCATGCCTGCACCTTGTCTCCATAGTTCTGCATAACGGAATCAACGTAAGCAAACATAGCCTTCTTTACATCAGCAGCCTTCTCTTCTACAGGACGAGGTTTATAATAACCCGGCTTCTGATATGGAGCGTAAATATCAATATTGTCAACATACACCTGCTGAGGAACAGCCCCCTGACCAATTACCAGAGAAATGTTGGAAGATTTCATATCATCTGCATCAAAGGCCTCGGTAAAGTCAACCTTTGACAAATCCACCATGAATGTTTCCCAAGTCTTAGCCTTGGTAGGAACACCGAAGTTTCTCAGCTCCTTGGCTTTGTCACCCACCTTTACTCTGATAACCACATTCTTCTTGACATTTGATGAATAATAATCAAAGGAGATGGTCTTGATAGTAGACAGCGAAGCTCCCTCTGGTAGATTCACTGGGAACTCGATGAACTTGGCAGCCTTCTTGTTGAAGAGCGACTTTCCGTTTTTTCCTGCCGGATCCTTTGCCACTTTGGAATTCGTGTCAGTTCCGAAGACATCACCGATGGCACTGCTTTCGAAATCATACTTCTGATGGAGATCCACATTCTCACCATCTACCCAAATATCCTTAGTTGCCTCTTTCATCACGGTCAAATTCCATGCGTTAGGTGCAAAAAGGGAAGCTGTAGGAACGAGTCCTGCGGCAATAGCAGCATCAACTTCATCTTTTGAAGCATCGGCACTGACCGTACCATCATCAGCAACCACAGCAGCATGGGAGAAGCCATCTACGACATTCACTTCATTGAAGTTGGCCAAAACGGTACTAAAGCTAGTATTGGCAGCTTTCAAATCTGCAATGGTCAAGTTAGCTCCCAGCTTCATGCCCGTATAGTTCTTCAGAACTTCATAACCTCTGGTAAGGTCGTCCATCGCTACGTTCTCAGGCTTTTCGCCGGCAGGGTAGCTTGTATCGAAGTCCTCCACACAACCAGTGAGCAGCAAGGTTGCTGCTGCACTGGCCAAGAGGATATTATGTATTTTTTTCATAATTCTGATATCAAATTAAAAATGTTCTTACTTTTCAGGAGTGAAAGTCTGGAAACCAATGCCACGATTGCGGACCACCATGGTATCTGTGGTTTCAACCGTACCCAAGGCATCGCTCTTGATGTTGTAGTTCAAATAGAGAGTGTTGCGCTTAAATTCGCCCAAAAGCTGGTCGTTCTTGACAAACTTACCATTACCCGAAACCTGAACGCCCTCACTGCCGGAAGAGATGGTGCAGTCATCACCGTTGAAGGTCATCAGCACGTTCACCGGATGTTCTTTGCCACTTGCATCCTTCACATCCACAGTCATCTGTGCCTTGTACAAGCCTTTGGTCACCACCTTGATTACCTCAGCCTTCTCAATATATGGATAAGCACGGTGAGATTCCTTGCCGTTGCTCACATCCTTACCCTTGCGAAGATAAGTGGCAGTCCAAGGATTAACGAACTTCACAAGGCAGAATGTAGTATTCTTCGACTCCAGCACCTTGTCAACTCCCTGAGCCTTGGTCAGCTTCACAGGAATTACGTAGCCCTGCTCATAGCTCTTGTCATCGTTGAAGAACGCATCAGTAAGCTTCACTCTTACGCCTCCCAGCTGCTGTCCCTTGGCAATGACAAACTGGTTAGGGTTCTCTATCTGATAGTAATTGGATGGCATCACCTGGATGGCGGCGCCATTGATTTTATAGCCATCACAAAGACTGGCATCAGATATATAATCCACGGTAACGTTATTATTGTTGCCATAACCGCCGGCACAACAGGCCTTGATGTTGATGATGTGGTTGTTGTCGTCGGTAAGGTCAGCTTCCTGATCCTCACCCAGCTCCACGGTGCGCACATAACCAGCATTGGCAAAATAGACAGCAGTTTCTCCGTCATATCCAAATTCCTTGTCACCGCTCTCGCAGGAAGCGGTCATCAACAAAGTCATGGCAGCAATGCCTATTGTATTTAATAACTTAAAACTTTTCATTTTCATTATCATTTTTAACTGGTTTATTTCCATCCCTTGTTCTGATGGAGATTAGAGTACTTCAATGCTTCTGAATATGGAATATAACCATAGTTCATATAGCTATCGAAATGGCGCTCTTCTACATTTGGCAAGATGGTAAACGTATCGTTGTTCCAATCGATACCCTGTACAGAAGTAAGCTTGTCCAACTGGTTCCAGCGGCGCAAATCCCAGAAGCGGAATCCCTCGAAGCAAAGTTCCAGGCGGCGCTCGTTGCGAATCAGCTCACGCATCTTAGCCTGGTCGCCGGCACACTCGTCGAGATAAGTATCATCTGTCAAGCCTGCACGGTGGCGGATTGCCTTGATCACATCGTATGCAGAGTAAGCATGTGTGCCAGGGTTCTTAGGACCCCAAGCCTCATTGGCAGCCTCAGCATAGTCGAGGAAGAACTCGGTGAAACGGGCCTTGCAGCTATACTTGGTTACCTTAGATGTGTTGCTAGGATTACAGTTGGCTGTCATGCGCAACATCTTCTTCATATAGTAACCGGTGCGGGTAGAAGCATCACGGCGGCCGATACCGTCATCGCCCGAAGAACTACCCGTCTTGATGACCTTGTTATCAACTCCCGCTGTGGCTCCATTATAAATAATGTATTTAGCCAGACGAGGGTCACGGTTGGCATACGGATTATTCGCATCAAATTCACTGCGTGCATCGGTGATAGGATAACCCTTGGCATCAGGGAAGGCATCTACCAGATTCTGGGTAGGATTGGTTCTGCCGTTTCCGTAGAGTGATGGAGGGAAATTGTTCTTCTCGTCATCAATCTCTTCTGCATTCTTGGTACTGCGCCAGATGATTTCAGGAGGATTGGAACCAGTCTGCAAGGCATTCATCTCTGCATCGTTGTCGTAGTAGGTAAGACCTGTAGAAGGCAAACCTGACGGACCTCCTACATAGTCAACCACCTCGGCAGCAGCATCGGCAGCCTGTGCCCAGGTTACATTGTTCTGGGCAGGATCCTGGAAGGCAGGACTTGCAGCGAGCAGCAGGGTACGAGCCTTGATGGCACGCAGAATCAGTCCGTTGATCAACTGGCGTGCATTCTCGCCCATCACCTTATTATAAATACCCATCTTGCCATCCTTAACCGAAGTCACCTCAGGCACATTCAGGATATCATCATACTTGGCTGGCACCTTGTCGTCGCTTGTCACTGGCTCATAATCCATAGGCAGCAGCTTGTCAGCCTTCTCGATGTTCGCCAGAATGAAATCCACATGCTCCTGGAATGTCTTGCGAGGCTGGTTGAAATCAGCATCCGTTCCTACATAACCGTCAAAGAGCTGTGTGCCGAGCAACTTTCCTTCATTGTCAAATCCGGCATGGGCACGAAGCAGATAATAGGCATGGGTAGCCAGAAGTCCGTATGCCTCACCTGTCAGGCGTCGCTGCATCAGCTTGTTCTCATTGACATTCTTCAGGAACCCGATGTTCGAAATGTTTGAGTTCAGGAAGATATACAAATACTGCATGGAAGACAGGTCGTTGTTCCAGCGACCAGTAGGGTCCCAACTCTGAACGGTCCATGAGCCTGTGGCATACTTAGACCAGTTGGCTCCCTTCTCATTCGTCACGGCATCATCCGTCGCTACATCCGTACCTGTGCCCACCTCGTAATTTGGCAAGTTACGGTAAGCGGTGAGCACGAAGCCCCTGGCCATGATAGGATCATTCTCCATCTCGTTGATGTCCTTCATGTTTTCTGCAGCAGGAGTAAAGACATCATCACATGCTGTCAACAATGCCGCAGAAGCCAATATCATGAATATATTTCTTAATTTCATAATTCTTTATTGTCTAATTTTTCAATATCTAAGATATGATTTCATCAGCCTTTAGAACATCATCTTCAAGCCCAGGTTGTAGAAACGGCACTGTGGTGAACCATAGCTGGTCTCCATATACTTGCGATGCTTGCTGATGGTGAGAAGGCTCTCGCCCAATACGTAAACACTCATACCCTTCACTACCTTGTTCTCAAACCACTCTTTTGGCATATCGTAGGTCAGCTGCACCTTGTTGAGGTTGAAGCGGTCTGTACTGTAAATCCAGAAGGTTGAGTTGCGGAAGTTGTTGGTATTGTCCTTGGCTGTCAAACGTGGATAAGTAGCAGTCTCGGCTGTCTCAGGTGTCCAGCGTCCACGAACCACAGAGGTATATTTCTTCTGGTTGTAAATCCAGTCGTTGCTCTTGAAAGCCTTGGCACCCATGTGACCGGTACCGGCGATGAAGAGGGTAAACTGCTTCCAGTTTAAGGTGATGTTTACACCATAGAAGAAAGGAGTTGCATTCCATCCATACTTACCCATCACCTGCTGGTCGTTGTTGTCAATCTTGCCGTCGCCGTTGATATCCTTGTACTTCAGGTCACCAGCCTTGATTTCACCGAAGGTATGGTTTGGCACGAAATTAGGATCGTCCTTGTCGAGTTTTGCCTTCATGTGGTCTACGTCTTCCTGTGTGAAGAAGCCTTCGCAGACATATCCGCGTATCACGTCGAGAGCCTGACCCTGTGCGTTCATATAGCTATATTCGTTTTTCTCCTCACGCTTGTTAGCCTTTGAGTCGAACACCATACCTGTAAGTCCGAGCTGTGCCTTCACCTTGCCGATGTTCTTCTTGAAGTTTACGGCGAAGTCGAAGCCCTGTCGCAAATCCTCGTTGTAGTTCAGGGAGGTGATGAAAGAACCGTCATTGTTCATCCATGAAGGATAGATGGTAGCAGTTCCCGGAGTAAGCAAGCCCGAAGTAAGCTGATGGAAATAGTTCATGTCGAAGCTTACGGTTCCGTTGAGGAGTGAGCCCTCCAGACCTACTCTCCATTCCTTACGCTTCACGAAATCAAGACCGTAGTTGCTACCACGCTTAGAGAGTGTGGTGTTAGTTCCGTTGCCACCACCTTCGTTCCAGGTGTGCCAGCCACCCTTCACATCATAGTATCCCTGGTAGAGATAATAATCAGAGATGTCGATATCCTGGTTGAGCACAGAGTAAGAAGCATTCAGCTTCAGATCATCGAAGCAAGGAAGTGCATCCTTGAACCATTTCTCCTGACCAATTCTCCATCCCAGTGTTCCTGATGGAGAAAGAGCATTGCGATGACCCTCTGCCAACTTGGATGAGTGAACCAGAGCACCGCCAAACTCTGCGTAGTACTTCTGAGCATAATTGTAGGCTGCTCGAAGGGCAAGGTTGGCATTGGTGGTGCGGTGGTAAGAAGAACCCTTTACACCAGATGAGCTCTCATGATTCTCGTCCACGGAATTCGACTTGGAGTAACCCCAGCCAGCCAAAGTAGCATTTACGTTGTGCACACCGCCAAAGGTGTTCTTATAGTCAAACTGAGCACGGAAGGTGGTGTTCTGGTAATATTTGGCTGCACCGATATACTCGTTCGTACTACTTGATTCCTTACCATATTTCTTCAGGTCGATAATCATGTCCTGTCCGTTCACATTTGCCCAGGTAGGCTCGTAAACGGCATAGTCGAGCTTGTAAGCCTCAGAGTAGTTGTTCCAGTAATCGATGCTGAAAGCTGTCTCGAAGCTCAATCCCTTGACCCACTGATCGAAGTCGGCTTTCACACCCACATCAAAGTTGAAGGTACGGGAGTGATTCTTCACGTAGCCGGCAGCAAGCGCATCACCAAAGAAAGTAGACTGGTTATCGTTGTTTCCACCCAGCAGATACTGACCATCGAGCACGTGGAATTTTGAGCCAGCTATCATCTGCTGCAAGGCTGAATTGTTAGCATCCATCATGGAGATTGGCAACAGGCCGGAATACCAGTTAGGACGAACGCTGGTAGCTGTTGACCAGTAGTCCTCAGGACGTCCACGATAGTTGTCCGAGATGTTGATGCCTACATTTACATAAGCCCCCAGCCAGTCGGTGATGGTAGCATCAATGTTAGAACGCACGCGGAAGGAGTAATCCTTGTCCTTCTTGTGCTCGCCGTACTTCACCAGGCTGTTGTTGTAGGTCATGCCCAGGTTGGCATAGTATCTGGCAAATTGGCTACCGCCCTTCACCTCCATCGTTGCATCCGTACGGTTGTTGAACTTGCGCAGATAGTCGCTGCTGTAGAAGTCCATATCAGGATAGCGGTAAGGATTCGTTCCTATAGCCGTATTGTAGATCTGCTCCTTAGAGTATTTCAGCGGCTGTGTAGGGTCATCATTGGTCATCGCCTCGTTATAGAGCGACATATACTCAGCCGCACCCAGAAATTCAGGATAAGCCTTAGGTGTATAGATGCCCGTATTGACGGTGGCGGCGATGCTCAATGGCTGCACCTTACCACGCTTGGTAGTGATGAGGATTACGCCCTTGGCAGCCTTGGCACCATAGAGTACTACGGCAGAAGCGCCCTTGAGCACGGTAACCTTCTCCACCTCGGTGGCATTGACGGTGCTGGCCTCACGGGGAGCTCCATCTACGAGAACAAGTGCACCCTGTCCCCAAACATTTCCGTTATAACCACTGATGAGCGACTGAAGATCATTGAGTGCATTGGCGCTGTAGTCCTTTTTCAGCAGCTCTTCGACATTCACCTCGCTGACACCGCCCATCAGGTCGGCCTTGGAAACCTGACCGAAAGCCACGTTTACCTTGGTAGTGTCAGCCATTTCCTGGGCGCTTGCCACACCACTGGCGACTAGCATGGAAGCTAGCGCCAATGACATTCTCTTATTAAATATATTATGTTTCATAATAAATTCTCGAATTGTTTAATTATTCCCAACCAGGGTTCTGAGAGAACTCAGGATACATCTTTACATCCTTTCTCAGGAATGGGAACCAGTAATGCTTTGAAGTAAACTTACGGGTAATCAATGGCTCCTCCTTCAGGTTGAGCACGTGATTTTTCTTTGGATCGTCGTAGCGGTCAACATCCTTCTGGTCGGCTGCACGGTCGAAGTAAACAGCCATCTTCTGGGTGTAAGGAGCCTTGTCTATCAGGAGCCAGCGGCGAAGGTCGGTGAAACGGTGTCCCTCGAACGCCAACTCTACGGCACGCTCACGGCGAAGCTCGCTCATGAAACCATCCAGATTGGTAAGATACTCATCAGCAATATTATCCACATGCGCACGGTTGCGGACTATGTTCACGGCATCCACGGCACTCAGCTTGAATGCCTGGCTTGATTCCTTGTAACCATAACCCTGAGCCACCGACTCGGAATACATCAGATAAACATCTGCCAGACGAATCATGCTCAAGAGTACTCGTATCATCTTAGCACGCTCACCACCGTCATCAAATCGATTACGATATGGATCACAGAACTTCTTCAGGCAATATCCCGTAAAGCAGTCCTTGGAAGGTGTTGCCGTACGATACTTTCCTCCCGTATAAAGAGAAGCATACTGCACATCTGCATCTTGTCCTGCACTCTTCACACACTTCACACCATCATAGATGAAGAGATCGTAGAAGCGAGGGTCACGGTTTTTGAACGGATATTCCGGATCATAGCCGCTGTCGGCATCCTTCTTCGTGATGTCCTTGATAGGCTTACCATTTGCCATACCGAAGTAATCCACATAGTTGGCTGTAGGATAAACCTTGATACCACCTGCAATAAGGCAGGTAGGACGATAGTCTGTCACCTGATTCCAAACCCAGTTGGTGTTACTTGAATTCTCGTAGAAGATAGCCTCCTTCTCACCTGGAATCTTGGTTCCCTGATCATAGGTATAGAAGATGTTCATGTAATTATCATAAGAAGACAACTGGTAAAGTCCTGTTTCCTTGTTAATCTTCAAAGCCTCGCCGAAAGCCTCAGCAGCCTTCTGGCAATACTCCTTATTATATCCGTTAACATTCTTAAAGTCAGGATTCTCCTTACTTACTTCATTCATCAGCGGCGAACCAGCCCACAGATAATTCTTACCCAGGAAGCAGAGAGCAGCTATCTTGTTAGGACGGAACTTGTTCTTACCCACAGTCTGCTTACCCACGGTAGTCTTATCCCAATCTACAGGCAACAACTCAACAGCCTTCTTGAAGTCTTCGGCAGCCTTGTCGGCACATGCCTGATAGGTGAGGCGCGGATAGTTGAACACGGCATCAGAAGGAATCAGGAAGTCGATATATGGAATACCGCCCCAATACTGCATAATCTGGAAATGGAAGAATGCACGGAAGAAATAGAGCTGACCTGCAATCAGGTTCTTCTCTTCCTGGGTAGCATCTACCAGATTACCCAGATTTTCCAAGCCCAGGTTGGTGGTATAGATTCCCTGCCAGCACATACCCCAGAGACGACCCTTGGCATCGCGGTTCACATCATCATTGCCGTTCAGGTTGATGCCCGAATGGAATGGGGAATACTGCACCTCGTCCCATGCCCAATAATTACCCTGGTCGATGGCATTAGTGAGCATACGGACCTCTGATGGTTGCCAGTATTCATCCTCACCATAGTTCCAGCAGCCATGATAAAAGGATGTTGAGGCAAGACCAGGGATGTCATTGTAGCACTGCTCCAAGAAGCCCTGAAAATTGGTATAATTCTTATATGGCTCCGTTGGGGCAATATCGCTGCCCGGTGCCTTGTCAAGGTAATCAGTACATGATACTGAAGAGAGAGACAGGGCTGCCGCAAACAGCAATGTATATATTTTAATAAACTTTTTCATATTTACGATTCATTTAAAATGTCAGGTCGAAACCTAAGTTAAATCTGCGTACGGTTGGATAAGCACCATTTGCCGAGTTGCCGCTGAAGTTATTCTCACGGTCATCCGGCATATTGGTCCAGAGCAGCAAGTTGTCACCATTCAGATATACACGGAGTGAATTCAAGTGCATTCGTTTCACCCAAGCGCCCCTGAAGGTATAAGCTATCTCGGCATTCTTCAGGCGCAGGAAAGCACCGTCATAGAAGTAGCGTGTACCGGCATTTCCATCGTCTGCCACTGTGGTCCAACGTGGCAAAGATAACTCTCCACCCTGATTGGATGCCGTGAAGTAAGAACCCTCCTTGAAGGCAATGTGGGTTTCACGCTCAAAGGTTGGGAAGTTCACCTCGCGGGTAACATTGGTTACACCATAGAACTGTACCGTTACACTCAAACCCTTCCACTCTGCTCCCAATGTAGTACTGAAGGTATTCTCTGGAATAGAGGTGTACTGATAAGGTGCCAGGTCATCTGCTGTAATCTGACCATCTGCATTGAAGTCGGAAATGATGGCATCACCCGTATATTTCTCAGAATCATGGCTACCAAAAGTTGGTACGGCATAGAGATCATCCCAGTTGCTGATAAAACCATGATCAATGTAACTATGGTTCTGACCGATGGCATAACCCGCCTTGTTCAGATAACTTGCCTGAAGCTTTGGGTCATCAGCAAACTTAATCTCGTTGGTAGCATGGGTCATATTGAAGTTTGCCCATGTACGCAGATTCTTGTTCCATGCCTTGTTCACCTTCAGGCTCAACTCGTAACCCTTGGCATCCACCGAACCAGCATTGGCAACCGTGTAGCTCATACCATAGTAAGAAGGAATGGAACGGGTGGTTAAGAGCACATCGGTACGCTTGTCGCTAAATACATCCAGCGAACCGGTAAGCAATCCACCCAGGAATCCAAAGTCGAAACCCAGGTTGCGCTTCTCTGATGTCTCCCAACGCACGTTAGGGTTTCCGATGCGGGTAAGGCGATATATAGTATAAGGTGAATCATAAGTATTATCACCACCCAGATAGGTCTTACCACCATAGGAATACTGGTCGGAATAGAGATAAGAACCTCCGGTAGAATCATCACCGATGCGACCCCAGGATGCACGCACCTTAAACATATCTACATATTTCCTGATGTTCTTCATGAATGGCTCCTCGGTGATAGTCCAACCGAGAGAAGCTGATGGGAAGAACTTGAAGCGATAGTCGGGACCAAACTTCTCAGATCCGTTGTAACAGCCGTTCAACTCGAGCATGTAGCGCATCGCATAGTTGTATGTGGCACGGAACACCCAGTCTTCACGATAATGCTTGAAAGAAGAACCGTTGGCATATTCGTTGCGGTTGAATACACCCATTGCACCCACTTCATGATTGCCGAACTTGCGGTTCCAGTCGAGCTGAGCCAGATAATAGAGACGGCGATAAGTTGCATCCGTTTTTACCTTACCGCCATTGATGGTCCATGCCACAGACTCATGGTAATCCACGCTCTGGTCATAGGAAACTGAGCCATCATCAGGGTTAATCCACTTCAGCTGCGGATCCATATACTGGTCGCTGATACCACGCTTCTCCTCTACCATGGTATTGTCAAGAGAAACCTTGGCAACAAACTTCAGACCCTTGGTCAGGAAATCGAGTTTCTGGGTAAGAATAAAGTCGGTGGTAATCTGTGTATTGGTACGGTTCTCCACACCGCTTCGGGCAAGGCTCAGCACAGAGTTAGGACAGTCGGCCTTACGTGGACCATAGTATCCATAAGTTCCGTCAGAATAAATAGGACGCATGGCATCTGGAGCTGCATGATAGACAGAAGCCCAATAAGCACTGGAATCACTCGCCTTGTCCCAAGGGAAATGGCGGACACCGTTACTACCGAAAAGGTTGGTAGAGAACTGAGTGGTCTTGGTCAGGTTGAAGTCCAGGTTGGCACGCATGTTAACACGGTTATAGCCGAAACCAGACTTATAGCCACGACCGCTGGTGAAGTCCTTGAACAGGTCACCTTCGTGAGAGAAGTCAATAGCTGCAAAATATTTCACGAGTTTGGTACCTCCCGAAACATCCACGCTGGCATTGTAAGACATGGCAGTATTATTGAATAACTCCTTCTGCCAGTCAACGTTTGGATATCGGTCCCATTCCTCAGCATTAGCAGGGTTACGATACTTGTCAATAATAGCCATTGGCTTGTAAGAACCCCAGGATTTTTCGTCGCTGATGTTCAGCTCGCGCTCTACCACTCTATTCAGAAGACGGAAAGTATCGTAAGAATCATATTTCTCAGGCAACTTGGAAACCACCTTCATGGTAGCATTCGCCTTCACGTGTACGGCAGCCTTACCTTCCTTACCACGCTTGGTAGTAATGAGGATGACACCATTACCACCCTTCACACCATAAACGGCAGTGGCAGAAGCATCCTTCAATACGGAAATGCTCTCTACTGAAGAAAGGTCAACGGTGTTCATGGCACGCTCCACACCATCCACGAGGACGAGAGGGTCATTGGAACCGTTGATAGATGTCTGCGTACGGATTACGATCTTAGGATCTTCCTCACCTGGCATACCTGTAGAAGAGAAAGTAACGACACCTGGAAGATTACCTGTCAGTGCCTGACCCAAAGAAGAAACTCCGGCATGACGATTCAAGGTTTTCGCATCTGTCTGTGCAATAGAGCCGACAACAGAGGCTTTCTTCTGCTGACCATAACCAACCACTACTACCTCGCCCAATGTATTGTCATCAGTCAAGGTAATTTTAAACTGTCTTTTCTTACCTACTTTAATCGTTTTAGATTCCATACCGATATAGGTAATGACAAGGGATGAATTTTCAGAAGGTACTGTAATCTGAAAGTTACCATCCATGTCGGAGATGACACCCGAAGTGGCATCACCCTTCACTTTCACAGTAGCACCAATCAGTGGCTCTCCTGTGCCGTCAACAATACTACCCTTCACGGTAATCTTCTGGGCTTGTGCGTTCAAGCTGCAGAAGGCTCCCACGAGGCATAGAGCTGCTGTCCGTTTAAATGTAAACACTTGTTCAATCATGTTGTATCATTTTAATTAAGTTTGTTTCTAGGTGTTATTACTTCTTGGTTAAAGAACACGGCTGCAAAGGTAGAAAACTGTCAAGAGAACGTGTTTTCTTGATGTTCCAATTGTTTCATCTCTTGTTACAGCACACCGTAACTAACACATTTTCTGCATTTTATGATAAACTAAAAAAAAGAAACATGTTATAACACAAAAAATGGCGCATATCACTATGCACCATTCTCGTAAACAATTTAACCTGTTTCACAACAGTCTTGCAGTTCATCAATATGAACTGTTTTCTTTTTATAAAAGCATAAATCTAAAAATAAATATCTTATTATTGTATATACTGCAAAATTACTACAAAAAATAAAAATCATGTTTGGTAGACGTTCCAAAAGATTTTCATAATAACACATGATAAAGAAAAAGACCAAAAAATAAAAAGATGACCTCACGTTTTGCGAGGCCATCTTTCACATTTAACAATCTATCTCACATATTTTATCTCAAAACCACCTTCTTGCCATTATGGATATAGATACCCTTGGTTGGGTGTTCTACTCGCTTACCCTGAAGCGTGTACCAGCCAGAGTTCCGTCTGGTCTCCTGCCCGCTGACATTCTCAGCACTCTCAACCTGCTCGATGCCCGTAGTGCCATCATCCCAACCGCCATCGATACTTCTTGAAAGGGAAACACTGGTCTTGGAAATCTTCAGATGACCTACCACCACCTCAAGCCATGAACCACTGCCACCCCAGCTGTTTGCCACAGGAGTGAAGCGGAAGTGATAGTAACCTGTGCGGGAAGCAGTGAATCGTACCTGACCACTATTGCTGCCATAAGTATTTGCACCGGTGTTCTTGTTCACATTCTTGGTACACTGGATAATCTGAGAACCCAGCACGTTGTTGCTCTCGTCGAGAACCTCACACTTCAGATAAGGAGACCCCGACCACGCCACGGCATTATAAGAGAATACATAGCTGCCCTGCTTCAACGAGAAGCCATAGCCCCAAGTAGAACCAAACTCAGCGTAGCCTGCCTTGCTGGCATCGCTCTGACGGATGTAAAGCCCCGTAGAAAAATCACCACCGGCAAACTGGAAGATACGTGGGCCGCTGCCGGCTGCACCAGCAGCCTTCTGCTCTCCGGCATCAACAATCTTCCATCCGGCAGGAACCTGTCCCACGGCATTCAGTGCCAGCGGATTTCCCTTGAAGTAAAGAGCCACATTGCCTACCAGAGCCTCAACCCAGGCACCACCTGTGCCCTTGGCATCTGCCACAGGGGTGAAACGTACACGGTAGTTGCCCTTGATCATGGAATAGAAAGAGAGAAATACCTTGTTGGTACCCGAGAGATAAGCACCCGCCTTGCCATTCGCATTGCCATTTGCCTTGACGATGGTAGAAGCAAGAACAGCATTCTGAGGGTCGAACACCTCCACCTTCATATATGGAGCACCCTTCCATGCTGCCACATTGCAGCTCAGCTCATACTCGCCATATACCAGAGGCAGGGTATAACCATTGGTATTACCATATTCTATATAGCCAGCCTTATCGGCAGAAACAGTTCTCACATAGAAAGCATTCTTGAAATCACCAGAGAAATTCATGATGCGTGGACCGCTCGATTTATTGCCGGCATAAACCTGAGTGCCATTATCTGCCACCGTCCATCCCGAAGGAACAAATCCGCTGCCATTGCCCCACGACTTGATGATGTTCTCGCCCTGGGTACTGCCAGAAGTAGAAGAACCGGTAGAAGGCTGAGTATTCGGGTTAGAAGAAGACGTACCAGCAGACTTATGAGCATAGTCTTTCTTGGAATACTCGTAATACCAGTAGAAGCAGGTCTGACCGCAAGCCTCCGGATTAGCCTCCAATCCAGCCTTGATTTGACCAGTTTTCAGGAAGTTGTCGATATCAAGATAATCATCAGTACTGGTCAGCGTCATGCTGATGTTTCCGAAATGATCCATCACCTTCTTCCAGGCATTACCCCATTTGCTGGTAGTGGCAGTTCCCCATGAACCCAGGTTGCTGGCCACCCACTGTCCAAACTCATTATACTTACCTGCACCAGGTTTTTCCGGACTCCAGTCTATCTCAGAAACAAGAATCGGTTTATTCTTTACCACAGGCACCTGCTTCTGGAAATTATAGATGAAAGCATTGGAATCATAGTTGGTATCACTTGCCCCATACCATCCCGGATACACATGCACGGCATAGCCGAAGTTGCTGTCGGAAACAGGATAAGAGGCATAATTCTCATACTGGCTCTGGTAGCCCGTGCCAGGAATCCAGATAATACCCTTGAAGCCATTCTTACGAATCACATCAACCACTGGTTGGAAATAATCTCGCATGGCTGTGGCAGAACTCTGACCATACCTATTATATATATGAACAGGCTCGTTGGCAAGTTCCAGGGATACGATGCCTGAATTATTCTTCACCCAACTGTTGCTGGAAACAATGTTCCACACCGTTTTAAGATAATTCTGATAAGCATCTCCTACCTTCAAATCCTTAGGACATACGCCTGGAGGACGAATCACCACATACAAGCCATGATTGATGGCCTTCTGCGCAATAGGCAGATAAAGGGCATCAAGATACTTCTGCAAACGGGTAGCACTGAAACGCGATATATTAGCCTCTCCAGTATCAGAACCCGTTGACTTCTTGTTGGGATCATTGGTCCAGCCTGGTTCGAGATGAAGACGGAAGATATTACAATAGGTACCTTTGGCAGGATTCTGGAGTGCTCCAAAAATCTTGTCATAATAGCTAATGCATGGCTGAATATTGTTATCAGTACAAGTATTACCCCAACGGTATTTGTTGAAGTAAGGACTCGGTGTATCCATCACACCATGCAAAACCACTTTGTTACCATAGGCATCATTCAACTGATTGCCATTCACATGAAGCGGCGAAACCACTCCAAACTGGGCGAACAGACATGACGGTAGCAACACAGCCGCCAATATCGCCAAAAATCTCTTTTTCATTTGTTTTTAGGTTGAAATATAAAAGTTTATAATTGTTATAATGCCGATGATTTTCACCGACTTTCTTTATTAAAGCTGTTAAAACGACGCAAAAATAGCGATTTATTCGATTCATTACTTTATCTCATGTAACAAATACTTTGTTATGGTTTTCATGTCGAATAATTATCTAAGAGTGTCTGTTTTATAAAACAGAAAAGATGACCCCGCATTTTGCAAGGCCATCTTTTCTGTTGCTACTCCCCAAACTTCCACCAATCCAGGAAGAAGAGGTTCTGCTACTAAGGGAACTATTTTGCCCAATCCAATACAATCGTCTTATCTTCATCAATCATAAAGTTCATACCAATCTTTTCCACGGTTTTGT